>Ga0207684_10000143_pt1 | contig 127272 bp, 113 predicted proteins | sample KBSK5501metaG_FD_184342 | JGI IMG/M metagenome (GOLD analysis project Ga0207684, IMG submission 184342) | Corn, switchgrass and miscanthus rhizosphere microbial communities from Kellogg Biological Station, Michigan, USA - KBS K5-50-1 metaG... | ecosystem: Host-associated > Plants > Roots >...
TGGGGACGATGCTCCAGGCCTACGGGTTCGGCGAGGCCGACTTCCGCGGGGATCGCTTCCGCGACCACCCGCGCGACCTCCGCGGCAACAGCGATCTGCTGTGCCTCACCCAGCCGGAGGCCGTCGCGGCGATCCATGCCGGCTACCTCGCCGCGGGCGCCGAGATCATCAGCACCAACTCGTTCACGGCGACGCGGATCGCCCAGGCCGACTACGGGTTCGACCCCGCGACGGTCCATGACCTGAACGTCGCCGCGGCGCGGCTCGCCCGCGACGCGGCGGACGCGGCGGAACGCGCCGAGCCGGATCGCCCGCGCTTCGTCGCCGGCTCCCTCGGCCCGACGAACCGGACGGCCTCGATGAGCGCCGACGTCGGCGATCCGGCCGCCCGCAGCGTGACCTGGGACGAGCTCGCGGTCGCCTACCGCGAATCGGCCGCCGGCCTGGTCGAGGGCGGCGCCGACCTCCTCCTGATCGAGACGATCTTCGACACGCTCAACGCGAAGGCGGCGATCTTCGCGGTCCAGTCGCTCTTCGACGAAATCGGCCGGCGCCTGCCGCTGATCATCTCGGGGACGATCGTCGACGCCTCGGGCCGGACCCTGTCGGGCCAGACCGTTGAGGCCTTCTGGCACAGCGTCCGCCACGCCGACCCGCTGATCGTCGGGCTCAATTGCGCCCTCGGCCCGCGGCAGCTGCGCGAGCACCTCGACGTCCTCTCGCAGGTCGCCGACCGGCCCGTGTCGGCCTATCCGAACGCCGGCCTGCCCAACGAGCTCGGCGGCTACGACGAGACGCCCGAGGAGATGGCCTCGGCACTCGGGGAGTGGGCGAGACACGGCCTGCTGAACGTCGCGGGCAGCTGCTGCGGGTCGACGCCCGCCCACGTCGCGGCGATCGCCGAGGCGGTCGCGGGCCTGCCGCCGCGCCAGATCCCGGAGCCGGCCGGCACGACCCGCCTCTCGGGCCTTGCCCCGCTCGTGATCCCACCGCCGGGCAACGCCTTCGTGAACGTCGGTGAGCGGACGAACGTCACTGGCTCGCGGAAGTTCGCCCGGCTGATCGCCGGCGGGCTGGAGGACGAGGCGGTCGACATTGCCCGGGAGCAGGTCGCGAACGGGGCCCAGCTCATCGACGTGAACATGGACGAGGCGATGCTCGACGGCCCAGCCGCGATGACCCGCTTCCTGCGCCGCATCGCCGCCGAGCCGGACATCGCGACCGTCCCGGTCATGGTCGACAGCTCGAAATGGTCGGTCATCGAGGCCGGCCTGCATCAGCTCCAGGGAAAGGGGGTCGTGAACTCGATCTCGCTCAAGGAGGGCGAGACCGAGTTCCTCCGCCAGGCCCGCCTCTGCCGGCGCTACGGGGCGGCCGTCGTCGTCATGGCCTTCGACGAGCAGGGTCAGGCCGAGTCCGTCGAGCGCCGGGTCGCCGTCCTGCGCCGCGGCTACGACCTGCTGACCGGCGTCGTCGGGTTCGCGCCCGAGGACATCATCCTGGACGCGAACATCTTCGCGATCGCGACCGGCATGGAGGAACACAACGCCTACGCGGTCTCGTTCATCGAGGCCGTCAAGCGGTTGAAGGAGGAGTTCCCCGGGACGCGGACCTCCGGCGGCGTGTCGAACGTGTCCTTCGCATTCCGCGGCAACGACCGGGTCCGCGAGGCGATCCACTCGGTCTTCCTCTACCACGCGATCCGGGCCGGCCTCGACATGGCGATCGTCAACGCCGGCGTGCTGCCGATCTACGACGACATCGAGCCCGAGCTCCGCGAACGCGTCGAGGACGTCGTCCTCAACCGCCGGCCGGACGCCACCGAGCGGCTGCTCGATCTCGCCCAGCGGTATGCGGGCGAGAGCGGAATGGAGCGGGCGGCCGAGGATCTCGCCTGGCGCGAGCGGCCGGTCGAGGAGCGGCTCACGCACGCGCTCGTCAACGGGATCGACGCCTACATCGCCGAGGACACCGAGGAGGCCCGCGTGGCGGCCGGCCGGCCGCTCGACGTCATCGAGGGGCCGTTGATGGCCGGGATGAACGTCGTCGGCGACCTGTTCGGGTCGGGCCGGATGTTCCTTCCCCAGGTCGTCAAGAGCGCCCGGGTCATGAAGAAGGCGGTGGCCGTCCTCATCCCGTACCTCGAGGCCGAGCGAGCCGGGACGGGCAAGCGGTCCGGGACGATCGTGACCGCGACCGTCAAGGGCGACGTCCACGACATCGGCAAGAACATCGTCGGCGTCGTCCTCGGCTGCAACGACTACGAGGTCGTCGACCTCGGCGTGATGGTCCCGGCCGCGCGGATCCTCGAGAAGGCGATCGAGATCGACGCGGACCTGATTGGCCTGTCCGGGCTGATCACGCCGTCACTCGACGAGATGGCCCACGTCGCCTCGGAGATGGAGCGCCAGGGCTTCACGATCCCGCTCCTCATCGGCGGAGCGACGACCTCCCGGACCCACACCGCAGTCAAGATCGCCCCGAACTACTCCGGCCCCGTCATCCACGTTCTCGACGCGTCGCGCGCGGTCGGCGTGGCCGGCGCCCTCGTCCAGGAGGACCGTCGCGAGGCGTTCGTCGCCGGCATCCGCGACGAGTACGAGACTGTCCGCCGGGAACGGGCCGGGCAGCGGGCCAAGGAGAAGCGCCTGACGATCGCCGAGGCGCGCGCCAACCGCGTCCCGATCGACTGGACCCAGCTCAATCCGCCGCGCCCGACGTTCCTCGGCCCGCGGACGTTCGCCGACTACCCGCTCGCCGAGCTCGTCGACTTCATCGACTGGACACCGTTCTTCGCGACGTGGGAGCTGCGCGGCGCGTATCCCGCGATCCTCGACAATCCGCGGCTCGGCACGGCCGCCCGCGACCTCCACCGGGACGCGCTCGGCCTGCTTGAACGGCTCGTCGCGGACGGGCGCCTGAAGGCCAGCGCGGTCGTCGGCTTCTGGCCGGCCAACGCGGCCGATGACGACGACGTCGTCGTCTGGCGCGACGAGGAGCGAACGGACGCGCTGGCGACCTTCCGGACACTTCGCCAGCAGATGGCCAAGCCGGCCGGCCGCCCGAACGTCGCCCTGGCCGATTTCGTCGCACCGACCGAGACCGGAGTGGCCGACTTCATCGGCGCCTTCGCGGTCACGGCCGGGCAGGGTCTCGAGGACATCGTCGCCGAGTTCGAGGCCGCCAATGACGACTACTCGGCGATCCTCGCCAAGGCCCTCGCCGATCGCCTCGCTGAGGCGTTCGCCGAACACCTCCACCAGCGCGTCCGCCGCGACCTGTGGGGGTACGCCCCGGACGAGGCGCTCACGAACGACGACCTGATCGCGGAGAAGTACCAGGGCATCCGCCCCGCGCCAGGCTACCCCGCCTGTCCCGACCACACCGAGAAGGCGACGCTCTTCGAGCTGCTCGAGGCGGAGTCGCGAGCCGGCATCCGCCTGACCGAGTCGTTCGCGATGTGGCCGGGCGCGTCCGTCTCCGGCTACTACCTCTGGAATCCGGCCAGCCACTACTTCGGGGTGGGCCGGATCGGTCGCGATCAGCTGGCCGACTATGCGGCCCGGAAGGGATTGCCGGTCGCCGAGGCGGAGCGCTGGCTGGCCCCCAACCTGGCCGACGACGAGGACGCGGTGGCTGCGCCGTCGTCGACCGAGTCCACCTGAGCGATCGGCCACGCCCCGACGCGGCCGTCAGTGACCGGGCAACGCAAGCCTCGCCAAGTGCTGCGGCAAGGACGAATGGATTGCCGTGAAAGGGCCCGATTGGGCGATGCGCGCCACGCGACGCAGGCCTAGGATGCCCCGACCCCCAGCCGTGAGGATTCCTGGTGGTCCGATCCCGCCCGACGTCCGCCCCTTCGTCTGGTCGACAGATCCGCCTCGTCGTCATCGAGGCTCGGACCATCCTGGGCGTGGGAGTCCGCGAGATTCTCGACCACGCCGAGGGCATTGACGTGGTCGGATATGCAGCCACGTCCGCCGAAGCGATCGCCCTCGTCGACCACGAGGCTCCCGATGTCGTCCTGGTTGACATCGGGCCGGAGTCGGGAGGCACCGAGGAGACGCGGCGGTTGCATCAGGGGGCACCGAATTCGGCGTTCGTGGTGATGGGCCCGGACGACGATGCGAACATCATCGGGGCCGCCGAGGTCGGAGCCGTTGCCCGGGTCGGCGACACGGCCGATCCTGCCGAGCTCGTTGCCACCATTCGCCGCGCGGCCGATGGGGAGGACCCGTTGAAGCACGAGCTCCTGGGCCGACTGGACCTCGTCGAACGGATCGTCGACGGGATGCGCGAGGCGATTATCAGCGACGCGGTCCCACCGACGGTCCTCACGCCGCGCGAGCTGGAGATCCTCATTCTCGTCGCCGCGGGCTCACACAACCGCGAGATCTCCACGACGCTCGCGGTCAGTGAGCAGACCGTCAAGAACCACCTGTCCACGATCTTCCACAAGCTCGGCGTCCCGAATCGCACTCGTGCCGTGATGTACGCGACCCGCCAGGGCTGGCTCGACCTCGCGAACGTCCCAGACCGACGACAGGTGCCCGCGCTGACCGAGTAGCTCGTGAGGGGGCCCGCTGCGCAGGCGGCGTATCCTCCGGCGATGACGACGACCGAACGTTCCCTCGATTCCGCCTCGTCCCTGGCAACGGCCGGGCTCCTCGATGCCGCTCGAACAATCCAGGCCGACACCGTCGCGATCCGGCGGCGGATCCATCGGCGGCCGGAGATCGGTCTCGACCTGCCGCTGACGCAGGCGGTCATCCTCGAAGAGCTGGCGAAGCTCGGTCTCGACGGGCGATCAGGAACGGCCCTGAGCTCCGTGGTCGCCGTCATCCGTGGCGGCCGGCCCGGCCCGACCGTCCTCCTCCGCGGCGACATGGACGGCCTGCCGGTCCACGAGGACACCGGGCTCGATTTCGCGTCGGAGGTCGATGGCGCCATGCACGCCTGCGGCCACGACACCCACGTCGCGATGCTGCTCGGCGCGGCGCGCCTCCTCAACGACCGACGGGCGGAGTTGCCCGGTCACGTGATCCTGATGTTCCAGCCCGGCGAGGAGGGGCTCGGCGGGGCGAGGACGATGATCGAGGAGGGGCTGCTCGACGCTGCGGTCGCCGCCGGTGGCGAGCGACCGACCGGCGCCCTCGCCGTCCACATCTCGACGAGCTACCCGACAGGTGAGATCCAGCTCCGGCCCGGGCCCGAGATGGCGGCGACCGACGTCATTCGGATCACCGTCCGCGGTCGCGGGGGCCACGCCTCCGAGCCGCACAACGCCCTCGACCCGATCACCGTCGCGGCCGAGATCGTCCTCGCCCTCCAGGCGATGGTCACCCGCCGGATCGACGTCTTCGATCCGGCCGTCGTCACGATCGCCCAGATCACCGCCGGCACGACGAACAACATCGTCCCCGAGTCGGTTTTCCTCTTCGGGACGATCCGGTCGGTCTCCGAGGCCACGCGGGCAGCGGTCCGGGCCGGCGTCCGCCGGGTCGCGCAGGGGATTGCCGCCGCCCACGAGGCGACCGCCGAGGTCGACCTCGAGCCCGGCTATCCGGTCACGATCAACGACCCCGCGTACACGACCTTCGTCATGGACACGGCCCGCTCCCTGATCGGGCCGGAGCGGGTCAAGGAGATGCGCGCCCCGATCATGGGCGCCGAGGACTTCTCGTACGTCCTCCAGCAGGTTCCGGGCGCGATGGCTTTCCTCGGTGGCCGGCCCGACGGCGTCGACCCCGCCACCGCGCCCAACAACCACTCGAATCGCGTCGTCTTCGACGAGGACGCGATGGTCGTCGGCGTCGCGCTCTACGCTGCCGTGGCGACCCGCCACCTGACCCGAGGCTGATCCCGCGGATTGAGACTCGCGCCGCCGATCGCATCCGAGTCGTCCGGACGCCGACCGGGTGGCAGCGGAGCCGCCGGGCGTCGAGAATGGACCCATGAACGCCCTCTCCGACGATCGCGAACGCCTGATCGCGGCGCTGGCCGCCATCCCGCCCCGGCTCGCGGTGGCTGCCCGCGCGGCATCGCCGGACCCGTCGGCGCCCGGCGAATGGACGCCGTCGGACATCGTTCGCCACCTGATCGCGGCCGACCTCGAAGTCTGGCATCCGCGCCTCGCCCAGCTCGCCGCCGAGGATCACCCGCGCTGGCCGTGGGTGGACACGGGTCGGTGGACGGCCGAGCCGGAGGCAACCCTCGACCGGCTCCTCGACGCGTACACCGCGACCCGATCCTCGACGGTGGCGATGCTGTCCGCCCTCGACGAGTCGGGCTGGGCCCGCACCGGGACGCACGCGACGTTCGGTGAGCTCGACGCGGCCGGTCTGATGGCCAGGGCCCTCGATCACGACGAAGAGCACCTGGCGAGCTTCGATCAAGCGGATGCGCCTGGGTAGTTTCGCCGCCCGACGCGCCAGACCGACCGCGCGCGATCTCTCGTCGCGCCGCGATCCGTCCAGGGATCGAATTGGAACGAACGAGCACGCACGGCGGCGGAGTTTGCCCTGATTCAGTCGGGATGGGTCGCCGCCCGTGCTCGTTCGATCGCACACGATCTCCTCTCGGATCAGGTGCCACGAAGCGTGGTCGGCGATACTCCGGGCGAGGAGGACCCGTGAATCAGACCGAACGAACCAGCCTCATCGACCGTTACCGAACCGGCACCGCCGATGTCGAGGCGGCCCTCGCCGGGATCACCGACGGCGAGCTCGACCGTCACCCGGCGGATCGAGGCGAGTGGACGGCGCGTCAGGTCGCGCACCACCTCGCGGACAGCGAGTCGATGGCGTACGTCCGCCTCCGCCGGCTCGTCGCCGAGGACCACCCGACCATCCAGGCCTACGACGAGCCCGAATGGGCCCGCCGACTCCACTACGACCGGCCGATCGAGACCTCGATCGCGGTGCTCGGCGCCGTCCGCGCCGCCAGCCTCGAGCTCCTCGAGCGCCTCACGGACGCCGAGTGGGGCCGAACCGGAACGCACAGCGAGTCCGGTTCGTACAGCGTCGAGGGGTGGCTCGAGATCTACGCCGCTCACGCGCACGACCACGCCGACCAGATCCGGAGGGCAAGGTCCACCGCGTTGTGACCCTCCGGATCGGTCTCTACCTCCCGACATGGCCGCCGAAAGGTGCGGCCGTGCCGCGTTGGGCCGAGATCCGGTCGCTGGCTCGGCGAGCGGAGTCGGCCGGGATCGACACGCTCTGGGTCGCCGACGAGCCGGGGTTCTGGGAGCTCTGGACGGTCCTCACGGCCGCGGCGGAAGCGACCGATCGGATCCAGATCGGGCCTCTGGTGGCCTGCACGCGGTATCGCAATCCTGCCCTGGTCGCCACGATGGTCCGAGCCCTCGACGAGGTCAGCGGCGGCCGCCTCGTCGTCGCAATCGGCGCGGGAGCCGGGCCGACCGATCCGCGTCTCGCGGCGTTCGGCTTCGACACGGGGCAGGAGCACGTCGGTCGGTTTGCCGAAGCGGCCGAGATCCTGGTCCGGCTGCTCCGTGAGGGCTCGATCACGTTCGAAGGCCGGTTCCATCGGGTCGTCGAGCCCGACATCGGTCCGGCCGGTCCGCGTCCCGCCGGGCCGCCGATCTGGATCGCCGCTGGCCGCCCGCGAACGATGGAGATCGCCGCCCGGTGGTCAGACGCCGTCAACGGCGCCGACGGCCTGACCGACGCCGCCTCCGTCGGAGCCCTTCGCGCGCAGGTGAGCCGGGCGTGCGAGGCGATCGGCCGGGACCCGGGCGCCCTCGCGCTGACGGGCTGGGCACGGCTCGCGATCTCTACGGACGGACGGCGCGACGCCGATCGAACCGACACGATCAGTGGTACGCCGGACCGCGTGGCCGACCAGCTCGCTCAGCTTGCCGACGCCGGCGTGGAGCACCTGACCTGCTTCATCGGGGACGAGACCGACGATCACCTCTTCCCGGCGCTGACCGGGTCGTCGCTCGACCGTTTCCTGCCCGTGTTCGAACGTGTCCGCGAGAACGCGACCGCTCAGCCGGGTGCGGCGCTCGGGACGGCCGCGGAGGCGAAGGCCGCCATCGACGGGTAGGTCGCGTCCGGGCGCGCGTCCGCGGGCGGGGTCGCGCCAGCGCCGGGCCGATCGTGGCGGCGATCGATCCAGACCGAGCGGAAGCCGAGTCGCTGGGCAGGCGCGTGATCGTGGAAGAGGCTCTGGGCGACGTGGAGGATCCGGTCCTGCGGCACACCGTCGGCGCCGAGCCGCGCCGTCAGCGCCGCGAAGTTCCGCTCATCCGGCTTGTATGCGCCGACCTGCTGAGCGGTCACGACCCAGTCGAACCCGACGCCGAGCCGCGCGTTCGACGAGGCGAAGAGGTCGTCGTCGCAGTTCGTCAGGACCCCGAGCCGGAACCGCGTCGCGAGCCGGGCGAGCGCCTCGTGCGAGTCCGGGAAGGCCGGCCAGTCGACGACGCAGCCACCGAGCCGCTCGACATCGGCCTGAGTCGGATCCGCGCCGTGTGCCCGCGCGACCGCCGCCAACCCCTGGCCCAGGATCTCGCGATAGCGGCGGTACCCGCCCGCCTCGAGGGTCGTCTCGGCGTTGGCGTACTCCTCGAGGAGGGCATCGTCGGCGGTCGCGTCGCCGACGGGAAGGGCAGATCGGAGCGCCGCAAGGATGCCCGCCTCCCAGTCGATCAGCGTGCCATAGCAGTCGAAGGTGAGCGCGTCGAAGGCGCCGTAGTCGAGATCGGTCATCAGCGGATTGTCGCCGCGGCGGTGCGTCTTCGCAGGAGATCGTCGCGGATGCGCACCGGACCATTCAACCGTGCCGCATCGACCGAAGGTCGGATTGCCTGGGTTGACCGGCCGGTCGATCATGGGTGAGTACGGGGGTGGAGGTGAAACGTGTCGAGATTCAACCGACTCAGTGGCCCGCGGGTCGCCGCCATCGCGATTACCTGCGTGGCGCTTGCGGCGCTGACGCTCGGGCCCGCCTTTGCGTCTCGTATCCAGACGAGCGGCCCGGCTGAGGCCCCGGTCGTCAACGAAGAGCAGAGCGAAGCCCCCGACGCGAGCGAGGCCCCTGAGAGCGAGGCCCCCGACAGCGAAGCTCCGGACCTGAGCGAGGCCCCGGACGCGAGCGAGGCCCCGGACGCGAGCGATGCCCCGGATGAGAGCGAGGCGCCGAAGACGACGAAGCCGGCGCGGACGCCCGAATCGAACGCCAACGAGAACGAGAACGATCAGGGCGACGACAACGACGATCAGGGCGAGAACGAGCAGGACAAGACCGACTCCGGCCAGCACGACGACGGGAATTCGGGCGAGCACGACGGCGGCGACAGCGGCGGCGACTGAACCCCGGCGACGCCCGACCGACGACCCGCCCCCCGAGCCTGACTGCGTTCATACCCAGCTGGGTTCGTACCCCGACCGCGTTCGTCGCGCATGGGTCCGTCAGCGCAAGGCGCCGCCGAGCACCGGAGCGAGCGCACCCGCAGGTGCGTGAGCGAGGAGCGCCGGCGGCAACGCGGCGATGGCGTGCCCAGGCGCGACAGCCCGCGACAGCGCCACGTTTCTAGCCTTGGGCGCCTCCGGTGAAGTTCCAACTCCCAAGGTGGAGGCTCGGGACGAGGTAGATCGAGTCCCAGCCAGCCAGCACCAGCGCCCGCTCCGAGGAGATCCCCCGCACCGCGTCGGGGCCCAGCGCGTCGACGAACGACTGGGTGAACCGCATGTTCGTGACCGGTCGGACGATGCGCCCGTCCTCGATCAGCCAGACCCCATTTCGCGTCAGGCCGGTCACGACCTGGGTTCGCGGGTCGAGGATCCGGGTGTACCAGAAGTCGGTCACGAGGACGCCCCGCTCGACGCCCGCGACGAGCTTGTCCGTTGAGCGATCGCCCGCCCCGAGGATCAGGTTCGCACCGAGCGCGCCCCAGGCCGCGCCGCCCTCGACGGAATGCCCGGTGCTCTCGACCCCGGCGGCCTTCGCCGTTCGCCGGGTGTGGAGGAGGCCCGTCGTGACCCCGTCGCGGACGAGGTCCAGTGGCCGCTTCGGCGTGCCCTCGACATCGAACGGGATCCCGAGCGTGCCCGGGTCGGTCACGTCGTCACGGAGGGTGATCGACCGGTCGAACTGGGTGTCGCCGACCCTCGCGAAGGAGCGCCCCTCCTCGACGGCCTTGCCGTTGAAGCCGTAGACCAAGAGGAACGACAGGATGTTCGCCACGCAATCGGGCTCGAGGACGACCTCGTAGCGGCCCGGCGCGAGGTCGGTAGGATCGCTGGCCGTGCGCGCCTTGCCGGCTGCTCGCTCTCCAACGGCGCGCCCGTCGAGGTCGCCGAGGGCGACGGACACGCGGCGGCTGCTGCCGTCGGCGGTCGGCGTCCGGGCGATCCCGTCGATCTCCGCCGCGGTCCCCCGGCCGGTCAGTCGCTGGCCGGCGCTGTTGGCGAAGGCGAGTTGAACGGTCGTCGTCGAGCAGAAGCCCGCCGTCTCGAGGCCGCCGGCGGCGTCAACGAACGACCGCACCCGCCGAGCGCGCTCGTCCGGCGTCGCCGCCGCGGTCGCCTCGTCGAAGTGGTCGACGTCCGCGGCCGGAACCGGCGCTGCCAGGCCGGGCCAATCGGGATCAGCTGGGCGGACCCGAGCAGCCTCGAGGGCGTTGTCGATCGCCCGGCCGAGGCCGTCGTCGTCGGCCGGGCCGTCGATCGAGGTCGCGGCGTTGCGCCCGTCCAGCGCGACCCGGATCAGGACGTGGTTGACCTCCGAAGCCACGTTCTGGTGGATGAATCCCGTGGCGAAGCGGGTCAGCGCTTCGGTCCCCTGGCGGACGGTGACTTCGACCTCCGCGTCGGCCGTGCGCGACCGGACGAGGTCGACGACATGGTCGGCGAGCTCCAGGGGAGTCTTCGTATCGGTTGCCTGCACGGTCGCCATCGGGCTACCCCCGGACCCCGACCCGGATCCCGCGGAAGCGGGCCGGCACGGCCGGGTGACCCGTGTGGCCGATCTGCTGGGGCTGGCCCTTGCCGCAGTTCGGCGTCCCCCAGAACGTCCACTCGTCGGGGCCGCCGAGCATGTCGAGCGAGCCCCAGAACCGGGGGCTGATCGCGGTGTACGTCGGGTTCTTCAGGAGCCGGCCACGCTTGCCGCCCTTGATCTCCCAGCCCATCTCGCAGCCGAACTGGAAGTTCAGCCGCTTGTCGTCGATCGACCACGAGCGGTTCGTGTCCATGAAGATCCCGTCGTCGGTCGCTGCGATCATCGATTCGAGCGAGTCCGATCCCGGCAGCAGGCCCACATTCGTCATCCGGACCATCGGGATCCGGTCGAAGCCGTCCGCGCGGACCGCGCCACCTGAGCGCTCGATGCCGGCGAGCGCCGCCGAGTCGCGGCCGCTCAGCGCCCCCACCCAGATCCCGTCCTTGACGATGTCGACCGGATGGGCGGGCGTGCCCTCGTCGTCGTAGCCGAAGCTGCCGAGTGACCCGGGCAGCGTCGCGTCGGCGGTGATGTTCATCAGCTCGGATCCGAAGCGGAGCGAGCCGAGCTTCGGCAGCTCGAGCCACGACGTCCCCGCGAACGCCGCCTCCCAGCCCAGGATCCGGTCGAGCTCCGTCGCGTGGCCGACCGACTCATGGATCTGGAGGGCCATCTGCTCGGAGCCCAGGATCAGGTCGGTCGCGTCCAGCGACGGACAGGGATCGGCCGTGAGGAGGGCCCGCGCCTCCTCGGCAATCCGGGCCGCGTTGTTCGGCAGGTCCAGCTCGCGGACCAGCTCCCAGCCGCGCGTCCCGTACTGGCCGCGGATGCCCGGATAGCTCCGCCGCTGGGTCTCGTTCTCGCCGACCGCCGTGGCACTCAACGCGGCGCCGCACTCGATGATGTGCTGGTCGACCGCGGTTCCCTCCGACGAGACGAACCACTTCCGGGTGTCCCAGATCCGATGACCCGCCTCGGCCAGGTCTGCGCCGTGCTCCCGCATCGTCCGGGTGACGCCCTCGAGGAGGTCGCCCTTCTCGGCGAGCCCGACCGTCCACGGGTCCTCGAGGCATTCGCTCTCCCAGTGGCCGGTCGTCGCCGTCTCCGGGGCGAGCCTCAGGTCCGCGCCGGCGACGAGCGTCGACGCCCGTGCGACGGCCGTGGCCTGCTCGCCGGCCCGCCGGGCCGCGGTGGAGCCGATGTCCGGGACCGCAAAGAAGCCCCAGCTCGAACCGATCAGGGCGCGGACGCCGACGCCGGCCCGCTCCTCGCGATCGAGCGCCTCGACGATGCCGTTCCGGGCGCTCATCGATTCGGTGCGGATCTCCATCACCCGCGCGTCGGCGTAGGTCGCACCGGCGGCGACGGCGGCCTCGACGGCCTGAGTCGCGATGTCCTCCATGTCCACAGGGTAGGCGGATCGGGCCGATCGAGCCCGATACTGACGGCATGGATCTTGGTGTGGTCGGGACGATCATCGTCGGGCTCGTCGTCGCCTGGCTGGTGCTCCTCGTCCTGCTCTGGCTGATCCGACCGCGCGGCGTCGGGGCGCGCGAGCTCGCCCGGCTGGTGCCGGACATCCTTCGCCTCGTGCGAGACCTGCTGACCGATCGATCCACGCCACGGGGCGTCCGGGTGGCGCTCGTCATCCTGCTGGTCTGGCTGATCAGCCCGATCGATCTCGTCCCCGAGTTCATTCCGGTGCTTGGGCCGCTCGACGACGTGATCGTCGCGGTCGTGATCCTGCGGTACGTTCGACGTCGGCTCGGCGACGAGGAGCTGCGCCGACGCTGGCGGGGGACGGAGGACGGATTCAGAACCCTGACCACGGTCGTCGGCGGCCGCTGAGCGGGCTCAGTCGTCGACGGGGACCAGCTCCGCCTCGTTCTCGACGAGCGCCCGGCGCGCGGCCGCCGGCAGCACGGCCAGCTCGACCGCGCGGCGGAGATAGTCGGCGATGATCGGTTCGGCGATGTCGATCGCGGGCTCGAACGTCAGGTAGCGGAACTTGCGGAGTCGCTCCTGTGCGCCCCGCAGGATGTGCTCCGGATCGGCGAGCAGGATGCCGTTCTCGAATCCGAGATGGATGTGCTTCCGTTCCGGCCCGATCCAGGCGAAATTCCGGACGCGTCGTCCGTCGGGCAGCGAGTAGGCGATCCATCGCCAGCCGGGCCGGACGGTCTCGACGGCGCCCGGGACGGTCGCGAGGATCAACGATCGCAGGGCGCGGCCCGTTTCCCGGATCGCCGAAGGAAAGGCGTCAAGCAGGAACTCCGCGGGAAGGCCGTCACTCATCCGTTGATGATCGCTCTCGCTCCTGCCGAGGTCTGTCAGGTTTCCCGTCGATCAGCTCGCGACACCGGCGGTTCCGTGGATGCGGGTCGGCCGGATCCGGACGACGAGCTCCCCCTCCACTCCGTTCCGTTTGCCGAACTCCTCGGCCCGGTCGGCGCCCATGTACTTCGCCCCGAGCAGCGTCGAGATCTGGCGGCACTGCGGGAGGTCGTCGATGAGGCGCGCCTCGCCCTCGATCGCAACGTAGTCGTACGGCGGCGCGGGGTCCTGGACGACGATCGCGACGCGCGGGTCGCGTCGGAGGTTCGCCGCCTTGACGGTCGCGTGCCAGGTCGTGAAGACCAGCTCAGCGCCATCGACCGCGTACCACGTCGGCACGGCGTGCGGCCGGCCGTCGGCGCGGAGGCTGGAGAAGACCGCCGGGCGATTTCCCTCCCGGAGGAACTGCCAGGCCTCATCGTCGGTCATCCGATGCATGAGCGGCTCCAGGCGCGGGCAACGACGCGACCGATCGTAGCGACGGTCGGCCGATCGCGCCCCAGGGCGCTAGCACGACGCGTCGTGCAACCGAATCGAAACTCGACATCGACCCGGTCGCGACCTAATGTTGGCCCTCGGCGGACACCGCCGGGGACTCATTCGAGGGCCGGGACTTCAACATATCGAAGCCCGGCCTTTGTCGTTCCCGCGCCGGCGGTGGTCCCCTCCCGACGGATCGAGATCGCCGTTGGTACTCCGTTCGCGGTAGTACCCCGTGACCCGATCGCGTGATGGTCGGCCTGCGTCTCGCGTCGTAGCGTCAGGTCCGTGCAGATTGCCGCGCGCCCGACGCCTGTTCGCGCCGACCTCGAGGACGCACCGGAGCGCCCCGCGGACGGCCACGCCGGTCCCGATCTGCAACAGCTCGATTCCAGTCTCACCGGGCAGAGACGGATGACGCGGACGGACCGCTACACCACCGAGCAGATCGTCCGAGTCGGGGTCCCGCTCCTCGGCCTGCTCATGCTCCTCACCGCGGCCGACGTCGGTGGCCAGGTGGCGCTGTGGGAGAACGCCCACTGGACGTTCGCCGGTTTCCTCGCGACGGCGCTCGCCGCGAGCGCGGCGGTCCGCGCGACAGGAGACGAGCGCCGGCTGCGCGGCCTCGTCGCTCTCGGAGCGGCGTCGTGGACCGTCGGCCAGGTCTGCTGGAACGTCCAGACCGGCCTGGGCTTCGTCAGCGTCCCGGCGCCATCGGATCTGGGGTTCCTCGGCGCCATCCCGCCGATCGTCGTCGCGCTGATGCTGGCGGTCCATGGTCGACTACCGAGGGTCGAGGAGGTCGCCGTCCATCTCGACTCCATGGCCGTCTTCCTCGCGATCACGGCTGCGATCCTCGCCATCTACGAGGACGGCCTGGCCCATCTCGGACTGCTCCGCGCCGCGGTCACCGTCGCCCATCCGATCGCCTGCCTGGGAACGGCCGGAGCCGGCCTGATCGCGCTCCTGGCGATTCGAAGCCAGTTGCGCCTGAGCGGCGGCTATCTCCTCCTCGCCGGGTTTGCCGTCCTGGGCGTGGCCTGGGTCGAGTGGCTGGGCGAGGCGGTCGTCGCGCTGCCGCCCGCCGGGAGCCTCGTCAACTACGTGTTCTCGATCGGGATCGTGGCCGTCGGTCTTGGTGGCGCCTCGTGGCACCTCGGCGAGCCGACGGCGCGCCGGACCGAACGGGCGACCGCGGCCCTCCACGGCACGCTGCCGCTCGTGGCGCTCTTCGGAAGCGCGGTCCTGATCCTCGTCCGCCACATCATCCGGCCCGACATCGGGCTGGTCGACGCCGCCGCGCTGGGCGTCATCCTCCTGGCAGGCCTTCGCCAGACCTTGCTCGTCCACGAGCGAGGCCGGCTGCTCGACGATTCCGGCCGAGCGCGCCTGGAGCTGGAGGAGGCACTCGCCCAGCGGGCCGAGGCCGACTCCCGCTACCGGGTCCTCGTCGAACGGGTCCCGGCGGCCGTCTACATCGACGTCGCCGATCCGGACGTGACCGACGGCGGGCGGCTGGCCTACATGAGCCCGCAGATCGAGACGATCCTCGGCTATCCGCCCGAGGCGTTCCTCGCCGATCCCGAGTTATGGCCGCGTCTCATCCATCCCGACGATCGCCGTATGACGCTGGCCGCGTACGCGGAGCACTGGGCGACGGAACGGCCGCTCCGAGCCGACTATCGGATGCTGGCGCGCGACGGGTCGATCGTGTGGATCCACGACGAGGCCTACAGCATGACCGAGGGCTCGACGACCCGGCGTCGGGTGTCGCAGGGACTCGTGGTCGATACGACGGAGCAGAAGCGGCTCGAGGAGCAGCTCCTCCACGATGCGCTCCATGACCCGTTGACCGGGCTGGCCAATCGCGTGCTGTTTCGGGATCACGTCGAACGGGCCCTGGCCGGCCGGCGGCGCCGGCGGACGAAGGTCGCCGTGCTGTTCCTCGACATCGACAACTTCAAGGTCGTCAACGACTCGCTCGGTCATCGGGCAGGCGACCGGTTGCTCATCGAGGTCGCCCATCGCCTGCGGGACACCATCCGGACGACCGACGTCGCGGCCCGCCAGGGAGGCGACGAGTTCACGATCCTGATGGACCAGGTCCGGAGCATCGACGAGGCGGAGGCGTCGGCCCAGCGACTCACCGATGCCCTCTCGAAGCCGATCGAGCTCGACGGGCGGTCGATCGTCATCGGCGCCAGCATCGGGATCGCGATCGCCGGCGGGCCCGAGATCGCGGTGGACGATCTGCTCGCCCACGCTGATGCCGCGATGTACGAGGCCAAGGCGATCGGCCGGGCAAGCTACGCGGTCTTCGACCCATCGATGCGGATCCGCGCTCGGAGCCGTCTTGAGACCGAGGGCGAGCTGCGCGAGGCGATCAAGGAGGAACAGTTCGAGCTCCACTACCAACCGATCATCCACCTGGGGTCGAATCGGATCGTTGGCTTCGAGGCGCTCGCCCGGTGGCGGCATCCGAAACGGGGCCTCGTCGGTCCGATGGAGTTCATCCCGCTGGCCGAGGCGTCGGGGCTGATCGTGCCGCTCGGGCGTCTGATCGCCGCGACCGCCTGCCGCGACCTGCGTCTCCTGCGCGACGCCGGCGTCGTCGGCGACGAGCTGACGATGAGCGTCAACGTCTCGCCGCGCCAGGCGATCGAGCCGGGCTTCGCCTCGGACATCGCGGCGATCCTGCGGGACAACCACCTGGAGCCGTCGGCCCTGGTCCTCGAGATCACCGAATCGCTGATCCTTCACGAATCGGCGGCGAGTGACGGCCTGCTCCGCCAGCTGCGCGACATGGGCGTCCGGCTCGTTGTCGACGACTTCGGGACGGGGTTCTCGGCGCTCGAGTACTTCAAGCGCTTCGCCGTCCAGGGTCTGAAGATCGACCGGGCCTTCATCGACGGCCTGGGACGGTCGCAGGAAGACACGGCCATCGTCACGGCGACCCTCGCGTTCGCCTCCGCCCTGGAGCTGTCGGTCACCGCGGAGGGCGTGGAGACGGCCGACCAGCTCGCCCGGCTGCGAGAGCTCGGGTGTCCCGAGGCCCAGGGCTTCCTGTTCTCGGCGCCCGTCCCGATGGCGGACGTGCCGGCCCTGCTGGCGGCTCCGAGCCTGCCCCTGCCGCCCGCCCTCTTCGCGGCCTGAGCCAGGGGCTGCCGCGCGCCTCCGCCGCGGTCGAGCGCTCGTTGACGGGGTAGTAGGTAGGCGGTCCTGAAGTTGCCGGCGCCAACCTCGCTCTTCCTCCGCTGCCTGTCCCGGACCAACACGGTCCAGATCGCGCGCTACGATCCTTGCTCGGCAAGTAAGCACCTGCTGCGGAGGAAGGGATGGCGGAGGTCACCACGTTCCGGGCTGGCGAGATGGTGCGTGCGCTCTTTGAGATCTTGGCTGGCGAACCGGACGGACTGCCACCGGCCGTGGCACTCAAGCGTCTTGCGGAGAGGCTCCCTCCTTCGCCATTCGAGTCTGCCTACTACCCAAACTTTCCGAAGATCCGGCGATATGAGCAACTCGTGCGCTTCCACACCATCGGAGCGGTCAAGGCCGGATGGATGACCAAGACTGGGGGCATCTGGCGCCTAACCGAGGCGGGAGTACACGCCTTGGCGGACTATCCGGGTCCCGTGGCCTTCAAGAAAGCCGAGGACAAGAAGTACAAGGAGTGGAAGGCGAGTCAAGGCGAGGAAGCCCCTGTTGCGATGCCTTCTGCGCTCGGGCCCACCGTCGTTCCGTCGCCTGGCGACGAGGCCGTCCTTGACGGTGACGAGGCTGCTGAGTCCGCGCACACCGAAATCCAGTGGCTGCTCTTGAAGCTGGGGTGTGACCTCGGCCTCGATGTGTGGGTGGCCAAGAACGATCAGAATCGTGAGTACAAGGGCAACAAGTTCGCCGAGCTGCCCAACCTGCGGCACGACCTCCCCTTGGCGTTCGACGCCGTCACAAACAAGACCGTCGAGCTCATTGATGTTCTCTGGTTGAAGTCGAATGGGATCGTGGCGGCATTCGAGGTTGAGTCGACGACCTCGATTTACTCGGGCCTTCTCCGCATGGCCGATCTCATCGCGCTTCAGCCCAACCTGAATATTCCCCTCTACATCGTCGCCCCGGAGGCAAGGCGGAAGAAGGTAATCGTGGAGGTCAATCGCCCAACCTTCCGCCGTCTGGATCCTCCTATGTCGGAGGTGACTCGATACATCCCATTCACGTCGCTGCGTACTCAGATCGAGAAGGCCGGCACGCTAGTCAAGCACCTCAAGCCAGACTTCATCGAGACCATGGCGGAGAGCACCGAGCTCGACTAGGCCCGAGCGCCCGCCCATGTGCTACCCCACCCAGGCCGTTGACGGGTGCACCCGGATGACCGACACCACGTGAAATCGCGTCTAACTGCCCCGTGCGCTCGTTGACGGCTAGTAGGTAGGCGCGGTCAAAGTTGCCGGTCGCCAAGTTCCTCGCGCCCGAGCAGGCGGCTGACATCAGGCTGAGTAAGGGTCGACAGCCAGAGACGCGCGGCCCGAAGGTGCTGCCCGGCCGCTTGCCAGAGTTCGGCCGCATCCTGTGTTAGGCCCTCTCCTTCGGCGATCTCGGCCGCGCGCTCTAGGCTCCGAGTGAAGATCATTAGTCGATCTGCTCCCGTCCTTGATGCTGGGATGGACGCCCAGTAGTCTCGGTCTCCGTGGATCGCTAGCCAGCCGAACCGTAGTCCGTGCCTCCGCGGCTCGGAGCCGAGCCAAGCCGTGGCTGACGGGGGCGCAAACCACTTGCCGATCCTTCCAGTGAACGTTCCAACGCGCTCCCAGGATCGGCAGGCCGCATCAATATTGCCGAGCCTCGCCCACAACGAGGCCGCTTGGCGGGGCCGGTGGTTGGAGTCATGTATTTGCGCCGCTCGCCCGAGGCATGCTCGCGCGTGCCAGAGTTCGCCGGCTTCCGTCCAACGGGCGGCGGCTTCGTTCCAGTAACCTCTCCGCTCTGCCTGCACCGCAGCCGGCCGCAGGAGTTCCGCGACCCGCCGCATGTCTCCGAGATCCCGCCATAAGCGCACCGCGGCGCGGAGGTTCCCATTCGCCTCCAGCTGCCCAGCACGCAGCGATAGCGCCCGGCGTGCCCGGTCCGTGTCCCCAAGGCGTCGCCAAGTCGCAGCCGCCGGCCGGAATGCATCTGCGGCCTCCTGCTCCGTCGCCAGCTTCCTGAGGGCGAGGGCTTCACGATTGCGGTCTCCGGCTCGCCGCCAGGCTTCGGCCGCCGCGGCGAGGTCGCCGCCGGACTCGAGATCCGCGGCATGCCGTTTCAGTGCCGCGTCACCCCTGGGGAAGTCGCACGCCAACAGCCATGCATCTGCGGCCCCACGCCAATCGCCACGCGCCTCCGCAGCCGCAGCAATTTCGGCCCGCAAGCCGTTCGCCTCGCTTTGTTCGCCGACATCGTGAAGGAGCGCGGCGGCCCCGAGGAGATCACCGCCTTGACGGCGATCGGTAACCTGCTCGCGCACGTAGTTGCGTGGCTCGAACCGTGGGTCACGAACGCGGCGGAAAAGCTGCGCAGCGTTATCGGTCCGCCCGCTCCGAAGCTCCCTTAATCCTTCCTCCGCCCACATCGCGTCAGCCCTGTCGCTTCGCTGGGCGGCACGCCAGCAGCGCTCGGCAGACTCCAAGCGTGGAAGGCGAATCGCTAGCGGAGGAAGTCGCTTGTAGGCTCGTGAGGCCTGGGCATAGGCGCTCGCGGCTTCCTCTAGAGATCCAGCGTGCTTCAACGCATATGCCCGACGGAATGGATCTGACGTGGCGACAGCATCCGCGAGCCATCGTTCGCGCGCGATGTCCGCCTCCCCAGCCTTCTCCCAACAACGCGCAGCCTTATTCCCCGAAGGTTTCCGATCGGCCTCCTCGGCCGCAAGAAGAAAGCACTTGCGCGCTTCCGCAGGGTAGCCGGCGCCTTCCCAGGCATCGCCTGCCTCTGCCCACAGACCCATTGCCTCATACCGCTTCGCGGTCGTCCGACCACTTTCCGAATCCGAACCATCAGTCATCACGGCTCATTGTCTCTGGCACGGGCCAATCCGCAGCGACTTTGGAGTCTTCCGAGCTCGATTGAGCTTTCAGCCGATGGATGGTCCGTAGTTGTGCGCGATCCCGCGGTCCAAGTCCGCAAAGCGCCCAGGACGTCCTCGCGCGTAATCCCTCGCGCACAGCGGCATTCTTCCCTCCAATTTACGTCACTCGTTTTTTGGCCCCAGCAGAACCGTCAACAAAGGCGAAGGGCGGCCTTCAGGCCGCGACCCTGTCGGAGGCCAGGAAGTCCAACAAGGCGTAGTTGCGCGTGCCCCGGCACGTTCGATCCGCTCGGGCGGCGAGGCGAAGCCCGGTCATGTCCACGCTCCAACGATGGCCCTCAAGGGCGTAGGTGGGCGTGCCTACCCATTCCGGTCGGCCGGCCTTCGCTCGGATGCGCGCACGATCCCAGCCGGGCTTCGAACTCGTAGGCACCCACACGGAACGGTTACCGCTGACGTCCTCGCAGACGAAATAATGGGAACCTCGCGTTGCGGCGAAGCTCGGGCCGTTAAAGGTCGCGTGATTCCCAAGCAGGATCAACGGATCCAGGAATAGAACAAGCCCTGGGACGAGTTCGTCGCGCTCAAGCATCGGACGCTCCGTCGCTGGGCGAGCCCTGTGGCACCGTCCCGATCGAGTCCTTCGACGTCGCTCCGCCGTCCTCGAGGTCGACAGGTCGGGACGCTGGTACCGCAGGTGCTGAGGCGGGTGTAAGCGCTGGGCCGCCCGCTGCCTCCCATAGGTTTCGGCACGCATCGATAAAGCCTTCTAGGACCACGCCGGTGGGAGCGGTTTCGATCGAGAGCGAATGGCCGTGCGCGGTCCAAAACTTGTCCCAATCGACGCGGTAGTCCTCCCCATCCTCGGTGAACGCGAAGAAGTCCTCCAGCTCCATCATCTCCTGCATCTTCGGCAGGTCGAACCCGACGCTGGCGAACGCGTTCAAGGCATCCCACATGAGGTCGCCGGCGAAAAAGAGACCGAGTTCGTAGCCAGTCTGGTACGCCTCGGCAAGCCGATTGGCGACCCTCGCGGCGGCCTTCTCCTGAGCCTCGCGTAGATGATCGGAAAGGACCGCGTACGGCCGTGCCTCCACTCGCTCGATCCTGTCGACCAGTGCCGCCTGCAGGATCTGCGATGGACCGTCGGATGGCTCTAGGGCTTTCGCCTTGTTCCAGAGCTCGTCCGCGATGTAGACACTCAACTTCGGCACTTCGTCACCCATCGGTATCCGCGGCACTGGTAGGACAGAACTATCCTCCAGTACTGTCCGTCTTGTCAAGCCCATAGTTGAGGTCGCGCTCACGGGCGGAGCTCGCGGCGATACCCCTCCCGACGCCGCCGATCGGCTGGCCGCCTTGCCGCGGGATCGCAGTCGGCGCACGGAGCGGGAGGGTAGGCAGCTATCTCGCGCGTTGCTTATCGCTCGCCTATTTGGCGGAGCTTCCGGAGCGCCTCCCACCACATCGGATGCGGCACGGCTTCGCCGCGCTTGATCAGCTGGCTGTAGCCGCGCGAAAGACCCGTGGCTCGAGCGATCGCGGCTGCGGGGACGCCCTCGAGTCGATGCCGAACGTCGCGCTCGTAGGTTCCCGGCTCCGGCCAGAGGTGGGTGGCCTGCCACGCCCGGGCGGCCGCCACCAGGGGCGAGTTTCGCTCGGCTCGCCGTTAACTCGAACGGCCGCGCGCTCAGCCTCCTTCAGTCGGAGCTTGGACGCGACCTTTGTACTGTGCCTCGAGCGCGCTATGCGCGATCGCGCCCGGCCCGCCCGGTCGATTGAAGGCCTCGACCCACGGCGGCTCTCTATGCGTGATCTCGCGCAGATCCCAGGCGGAGTACCCTCCGTACGCACGCGTCACACTGTCCAGAACAGCACGTTCGTCCGAGGTAAAGCCCGACGGCGGACTTGTGGGGAGCGGGAGCGGATTCGATCCGTACTGGCGGTATTCGTGCCATAAGGCCGGGACGACGGGTCCATGCGCCCAGGCTTTGATGGACTCGCTGAACAGGGGGCGGCCGCGCCAACCTAGGTAGAAGCCCTGCGCGAAGTAAACGAGCTTCTGGAGCTTCAAGTTCGTGATCCGTTCGCCGTTAGGGTCCTGCGTAACGAGCAGATACCTCGCGACGTCCTGTGCGTTCTGCAAAGGGGCTCCTCGAAGATCAGACTGAAGTTCGGCGAATCGACCGTTCGATTCGCCGGCAACTAGCATCGATGATGCCACCTTGGCTGACGTGACGCGTCCTCGCGCCGCGGGTCGGCGAACCGCCGGCACCCTCGGGGGTGGGAGTCGTGGGATCACATGAAAAGACTGTGGGCGTTCGCGCTGCGCGGCGGCGCGTGGCCGGCGACTCTGATATCCGCGCGCCGGCGTCAGAGTGGGTGCCTGGTAGTCCAGCGACGGCCGAGGCGCGAGGGGCGACTGCGGCCGTCGCAGGCGACCCTGGCAAGAAGGCCGCGGTCGTTCTCGATACAAACGTGTTCTATGGCGACGTCTATGCCCGCAAGCGCCTGCTCAGTGCCGTTCTCGACGGCGCGGCTGCTGGCGACTTCGAGGTCGTTGTACCCGAAGTCGTTGTGCTCGAGCTGGCTAGACAGTTCCCGGAGAAGCTGACGAAGGTAATCGCCAACGCGGACAAGTCCGCCCAGCAGACCGCGAAGGAGTTTCAGCAGGTGGGGTTGCCCAGCCCTCCGCCCGCCCCTGTTATCGACGCGGCACCCCTAATTGCAGATTACGAGGTGGCGCTCCGAGCCCGCTTGTCCGGGCTTGGTACGACGGTTGCTCCACACCCGGACGACCTTACCTCCCTGATTCGCTGGAGCGTCGCCAAGAGGAAACCGTTCAAGATCACCGGCGAAGGGTTGCCGGACGCGACCATCTGGCTCTCCGTCCTCGGCATCGCGAGCAAGTTCAGCGAGGTTCTTTTCGTTTCCGAAAACGCGAAAGACTTCGCGTCCGACGACGACGACAGCGAGTTGGCGCCCGCTCTATTGGACGATCTGGTGAGCCTTGGCCTCCTACCTGGCCGCGTGCGGCTTGTGCCGAGTCTGACTGACCTAGTTGACCGGATTCTTCCGCCCCTTGCGGATGCGGACGCACGAGCCGCGAGGCTGCTCTCGACCAAGGCCACTGCGGCACGCCTCGCGACTTCGCTTAGGACGCAATTGCTCTACGCGCTTGTCCCCCAGGAGGAGCTTGACATCCCAGTTGATCTTCCTGCCGACCCGCGGATCGGGTCCCTGACTAGGATCGATGCGCCAGAGCTCCTGTCGGCGCGTTTGCTTCCCGAAAGCCGGCTGTTGCTTGGGCTCACTTTCGCGGCGGACGTCGAGCTCGACCTGGAGGTCCCGGCGGACGACGTCGACGAGCTAGACGAGGCTCGGTTTGCCGTAGCGGAACTCGACCGGGAAGACCGGTACGCCAGTGCGACGATGCGAGCCGAGCTTCGAGTAACCGTGCAGGTTGTGACCGACTTCCGGGCAGAGGAAGTTTCACTCGAGCAGATTGACTACATAGGTGCCCTACCTGACTTCGACCGGGCTCGGCGCCGAATCACCGAGTCGCTCAAAGACGCCCTGCGGGATGCGCTTCGTCGGAGTGTCGAGATGTACCCGATCCCCGTCCGTGACTACACGCCCCCGTATACCGTCGAAGGAACACTCGACGCCGCCACCGCGCACAACTTGCATGCGAGCGACGCGACGCTTGACGAAGTCATCGAGTTTGAGGGCGTCGACGTCCGCTGCCAACTTGTAGTTGCCGCAGAAGTCGACGTCGAGTGGTTGGTTGTCGCACCTACTCCGACCGACCTCGAAACGTATGGTCACATGGTCGAAGGCGACACAGCAGGGGGCGGGTGGCTGGGTGGGACCGAGGCGATGGAGCCCGTGGAAGTCATTGCAGAGGCCCTCATTAGCCCGGAGGGTGACCTCCTCGAGTACGGCCTGGTCGAAATCCGGCTTCGGCCCGTCGACATCGATGACGACGCGGGAGAGCCGTTCTACGCGTAACTCAGCGAACAGCGGACGTCTCGGACGGCGCCGTCGAGAGGACTTCTTTCGAACCCTCGCCGTAACGCCGGACAGCCTGTCGGCGATGGAGCCGTTCGAATCCGCTCCCAGAAGGCGCGAGTGGCTGGCGGTCGTGACCGAGGATGGTGTTGGAGACCAACCTGTGCTGGCCGCGCGGTCGCCCTAGCACCCCCGGCAACTTCATGGCCGCCTACCTACTACCCCGAGCGCTCGTTGACGGTCCGACGGAGCCCGCCATACAATCCCGAGGAAATCACTCGGGATTGAGGACCCTCCCCTGACAGAGCCGCAGACCAGCCACGCCACCAGGCCGACCTTCCATGGTTCGGGCGCCGTCGCCTTCAGCACGAAGGGCGAATATGGCGTCCGCCTGATGGTTCAGCTCGGGCGGCGGTACGGGACGGGCCCGGCCAGTCTGGCCGATGTCGCCGCCGACGAGGACCTCCCACGGGCGTACCTCGAGCAGCTCGTCATGAGCCTCCGCGACGCCGGCCTCGTCGTCAGCACCCGCGGCGCTCACGGCGGGTACCACCTCGCCCGGCCGCCCCACGAGATCCGAATGAGCGAGGTCCTCCGCGCCCTGGAGGGGCCGATCGCCCCGATGTTCTGCGCCACCGACGACCCCGAGCATGGCCTGACCTGCGACCGCAGCTCTCGCTGCACCGTCAACATCCTGTGGGTCCGCGTCCGCGACGCGATCACGGGGACACTCGAATCGATGACCCTGGCGGACCTGGTGCCCGAGCGCCGGGTCGCCGTCGACGAACTCCAAGGAGCCCTGACCGCATCGTGACCGACCAGATCGCGCCTGCCACGACCGTGGCCCACGCCTCCGCCGCTCGCACGGCCCCCGCCCCGACCCCAAGCGCCGCCTCCTCCGCCGACGACGATCGGCTTGTCATCCGCGGGCTCCGGGTCGCCCCGCTCGCCAGCCCCGAGAACGAGATCCTCCAGGGGATCGACCTGGAGATCGGCAAGGGCGAGGTCCACGCGATCATGGGGCCCAACGGCTCCGGCAAGACGACTCTCGCCTATGCCCTGATGGGCCATCCGGCGTACCTGGTCAAGGGTGGCGAGGTCGTCTGGAAGGGCCGCAATATCCTGAAGCTGTCGCCTGACAAGCGAGCACGCCTCGGGATGTTCCTCGCCTTCCAGTACCCGACCGCGATCCCCGGCCTGAGCGTCGCCTCGTTCATCAGGAGCGCCCTCAACGCCAAGCTCCAGGGCATCGACAAGACCGGCGACGTCGACCCGACCGACCCGATGAAGGGTGGCATCAACATGCGCGACTTCCGCAACAAGATGCGGGAGAAGATGGCCCTGCTGCGGATGGACGAGAGCTTCGCGTCGCGATACGTCAACGAGGGCTTCAGCGGCGGCGAGAAGAAGCGCCTCGAGATGCTTCAGATGGCCGTGATCGAGCCGCAGATCGCGATCCTCGACGAGACCGACTCCGGCCTCGACATCGACGCGCTGCGGATCGTCGCCGAGGGCGTCAACGCGATGCTCAACCCGGAGCTCGGCGTCCTGCTGATCACCCACTACCAGCGGCTCCTCAACTACATCACCCCGGATGTCGTCCACGTGCTCGCCCAGGGCCGCATCGTCAAGAGCGGCGGGAAGGACCTGGCACTCCGGCTCGAGGATGAGGGCTACGGCCCGATCCTCCGCGAGGCCGGGCTCGAGATCAATGTCTCCGACGACGCGCTCCTCGTTCCGCAGGCGCCGGCGGGCGCCGACGCCGACGAGCACGATCACGAGCCCGCGGGAGCCGCCCGCTAGTCGGGCGCGCACGACGATGGCGATCGAGACCGAGCCGTCCGCCCCTGCCGCCGCCGTCGTGGCGTTCGACCCGGCCGTCGTTCGCCGCGACTTCCCGATCCTCGACCAGGAGATCCACGGCCACCGGCTGGTCTATCTCGACTCGGCGTCGTCGTCCCAGAAGCCCGCGGTCGTCCTCGAGGCGATGGACACCTACTACCGCGAGTACAACGCCAACGTCCACCGCGGGATCTACACGATCGGCGAGAAGGCGACGGCGGAGTACGAGCGGGCGCGCGCGAAGACCGCCCGGTTCATCAACGCGCCCGACGCCCACGAGATCGTCTTCACCCGGAACGCGACCGAGGCGATCAACCTCGTCGCCTACTCGTGGGGCCGGCAGAACATCAACCGCGGCGACGCGATCGTCCTGACCGAGATGGAGCACCACGCCAACCTCGTCCCGTGGCAGCTCCTCGTCCAGGAGCGCGACGGCGACCTCGAGTTCATCCCGATCACCGACGACGGCATCCTCCGGCTCGAGGTGTACGAGGTCCTCCTCAAGCTCCGCCCGAAGCTGGTCGCGTTCACCCACGTCTCGAACACCCTGGGGACCATCAACCCGGTCCGCGAGATGGTCGAGATGGCCCATGCGGTGGGTGCTCTGGTGCTGATCGACGGCGCCCAGGCCGTGCCCCACCTGAAGGTCGACGTCCAGGAGCTGGGCGCGGATTTCTATGCATTTTCGGGCCACAAGATGCTCGCCCCGATGGGCTCGGGCGCACTCTGGGCGCGGCGCGAGCTGCTCGAGGCGATGCCGCCGTTCCTCGCCGGCGGCGAGATGATCCGCGAGGTCCACCTCCGGCGGAGCGACTTCAACGACATCCCGTGGAAGTTCGAGGCGGGCACGCCGGCGGTCGGCGACGCGATCGGGATGGGCGTGGCGGCGGACTACCTCGGGGCGATCGGGATGGACAACGTCCGCGAGCACGAGCGCGATCTCGTGACGTACGCCCTCGAGCAGCTACCCGCACGGGTGCCCGGGATCCAGCTCTACGGGCCGATGTCCGCGGACCTCCGGGGCGGGGTCGTGCCGTTCAACCTGCCCGGGATCCATCCCCACGACGTGGCCCAGGTCCTCGACCGGTTCGGGATCGCCGTCCGAGCCGGCCATCACTGCACGATGCCGCTCCACGAGCGGTTGGACCTTGCCGCGACCGCTCGGGCCTCGTTCCAGGTCTACTCGACCCGGGCCGACATCGATGCGCTCGCCGACGGCCTCGTGGAGGTTCAGAAGCTCTTCGGCAGCTGAGGGTTGATCGCGCCTCGTTACGCCTTCTGGGAATGCGGACGCGGATTGATGGCTCGGCCCCTGTTCAGATCGCTGGCGGCTTCGTCGCGTCGCGCGGCGGCGTCTCGTTGCCGTCCAGGAGCGCCCGCCTGCCGAGGGGCTCCGGGAGCTTGAGCTCGACGACGAAGGGCGGGTTGGATTCGCAGTCCTGATCGCCGGGCATCCTGCGGATCTCGTACGTCACGATCACCGCCGTATCGCTGAGCTCGATCGCCGGCGGTTCGACCCGGCCGATCGGCGGCTTTCCGCTGGCGCAGGATCGTTCGAGGACGAGGGCATGGATCGTCGTCGAGGTCGCCGTCGGCGCGGCCGCTTTCGGGTCGACCCACCACGACGCGCGCCCGACCCGGGCCTCGATCTCCCCGGCGGGAGGCTCGGCGCTGCCCACGACGAGGTCGTGGCTGTCGACCGCCGAGTAGGCGGTCGGCGGGACGACTCCTGGCCACCACGCCGCCCACCAGCCCTCCGCGCTCGAGGCGCGGACGGCGGACGTGTCAGCGAATACGACGTTGGCCGCTTCGGCATCCGGACCGATCCGGCCGAATGCGACGGTCCGGCCAGTGTTCGAATCGGTTTCGTGAATCACGCTCGCGACGCTGATCGCGGCCTTGTCGACTGGGGCAACGGCCACCATCGACAGCCGGGCAGCGGAGTCGACGGTTGCGACCGTGCCCGCCTTGTCGAGATGGCCCAGACACTCGATCGCGTTCAGGTCGTCCGCCATGATCGCGGTGACAAGGCCCTCGCCGCGGGCATCGATCAACGCGGTCGGTAAATTGGCCTCCGTCTCGCCGAGCTCCTCGCGCGCGGCAGCCGCGCAGGCGTCCGAGACGATCGCAATGTGCGCGTCGTCGACGAGGATCGGCACCGCTCGCCATGCGCCGCCAAGCCCAACGCCGGCCGCGACGCTAGGTGCCGGTCGGACGGATGGGTCCGGTCGAGAGATCGTGGCGTTCGGTCCGCTGCTGACCGGCTCGCCGGCGCTCGGCCCGGGGGCAACGGTGCAGCCGACAACCGCGAACACGGTCAGGACGCCGAGGGCGATCGTTCGCATGTGCGGCACCACGGAACCATATCGGCAAACCCCACGACGCTCCTCATACCGTGACGACGCATGTCGGAGTACTCTGGGCGGCCTAAGCGCTGGTCTCGTCCCACCCGCGGGGCGTGGAGCCCATGGGAGGGTGGAATGCACGGAGCGAGGGGCCTCCGAACCCTCGTCGCGGCGATCGCGCTCCTCGCCATAGCGCCGGCCGCTGGCGTCGATGCCTCCACGACCTACGGTTCGGCGGCTTGGCTTGCGGCCGCCTCACCGCCCGGCTACGACATCTCCTGGCCGCAGTGCGGCGGACCGTACCCCGTAGCCCCCGCCTTCGGAATTGTCGGCGTGAACAAGGGGATCGTGTTCAGTCCGAACCCGTGCCTTGCGAGCGAGGTGACATGGGCGGGAGGGACGAGCGCTGCGCTCTACGCCAACACCGGGAACCCCGGACCCGCCCTCTCGACCCACTGGCCGACGGGCCAGACGAGCCCCCAGATCTGCTCGGCCACGACTCCCGACACCGTCGCGTGCGCGTACGACTACGGGTACAACGCCGCGCAGGACTCGTACGCCGACGCCGTCTCAGCGTTTGCTGCTCTCGGCCTGTCGGGTACTCCGGCGGGCAGCGCGTGGTGGCTCGACGTCGAGACGTCGAACAGCTGGCGGTCCGACGTCACCCTCAATGTCGCCGCGCTCTCCGGTGCCGTGGAATACCTCGGCGGCGTCGCCCACGTAGCGTCGCTTGGCTTCTACTCGACCAGCTACCAGTGGGGCGTGATCACCGGCGGGTCGACCGGCTTCAGCGCGTACTCGAGCTGGGTCGCCGGAGCAGCGGACGCGGCGGGCGCGGCCGCGAACTGCGTCGGCGGCGGATTCACGGGGGGCGGCGTCGCGCTCGCCCAGTACCACTCAGGTGGGTTCGACGCGGACCTCCGCTGCTCGACGGCCACCCCGGTCCTGACCGCGGTCACGGTCGATCCTGCCAGCGCGTCGGTGGAGACCGGGGGGACCCAGCAGTTTGCGGCCACCGCTTACGACCAGAACAACAACCCAATGAGCCCTCAGCCGTCGTTCACCTGGTCAGTGAGCGGCGGCGGGTCGATCAACGGCTCAGGCGTGTTCACGGCCACCACGGTAGGCACGAACTACACCGTGACCGCGACCAGCGGCAGCATCTCGGGCACCGCGAATGTGACGGTGACCGCGCCGGCGGCGAACTTCTCGATCAACGCGTCTCCGTCCTCGCAATCGGTGAGACAGGGGAACGCCGCGAGCTACACGGTGACCATCACGCCGACCGGCGGCTTCAACGGTTCAGTCGCGCTCTCGATCAGTGGCCTGCCCGGCGGCTGGACGGCGACGTTCTCGCCGAATCCAACGACCGCCGCCTCGACGCTCAAGGTGCAGACGGTGACCGGCGTGCGGGGCACGTTCACTCTGACGATCACGGGCACGAGCGGTGCACTGCAACACGCGGTCAAGGTGACGCTGAGCGTCAGGAAGCAATGAGGACTCCCGGTCGCGACGCGATCCGCCGGCCCTGACCGCGCTCCGCTGCCGCGCCGTTTGCTACTCCAGGCCCCGATTGACGACGACCCGGGCGCCGCCCTAGCATCAATCCCGACGAAATTCCTCGGGATTGAGGTCGACGACGGATGGACAGCGGATGTCGGCGGCTCCTCGGCCTCGCGATCGCGGGGATGGTCCTCGTCGCGGTCGGGTTGACCGCAGGCCTCCTCTAGACTGAACCGGAACCGATGGACGATCTCTACCGCGACTACATCCTCGAGCACTATCGACGGCCCCACAACTTCGGGGTGATCGACGATCCGACCGCGTCCTTCGAGGGCAGCAACCCATTGTGCGGCGACCGGATCACGATGCAGCTCGGCATCGCGAACGGGGTCGTGGAGCGGGTCGGCTTCACAGGCCGGGGCTGCGCCATCAGCCAGGCATCCGCGTCCCTGCTGACCGACGAGATCAAGGGCAAGCCGGTGGCCGACGTGGCCGCCTTTCGGGCAGACGACCTCCTCGATCTCCTCGGCATCGACATCAGCCCGGCCCGCTTGAAGTGCGCAATGCTCAGCCACGAGACGCTTCACAGGGCGCTCGCCGAGACGCAGGGGGCCCCCGCGCCCCAGGCATCACCGGCATGACACGCTCGGGCCGCTGCGAGTGTCGTCGGCCGGCCTAGCCGGCAGCGATTTTCACCCGCCCACTCTCTGGCCCTGCCGCCATCTGCGGCAGCCCGTCGTCATCAGGAGCACCGAACCGCCCATGCCACGCACCTTCTCCGACCTCCTTCGCGAGGCCCGCGCCCAGATCCGTGAGGTCACACCCCAGCAGGTCAACGACCTGTCCCCGGGTGAGGCCGTGCTCGTCGACGTCCGCGAGGAGTCCGAGTGGGAGCAGGGCTACCTGCCCGGCGCCGTCCACATCAGCAAGGGCTACGTCGAGCAGGCGATCGAGGCCGAGGTCCCCGACCGCGATCGCCAAGTGATCCTGTATTGCGCCGGCGGGGTCCGCTCGCTCCTCGCCGCCCAGGCGCTCGAGCAGCTCGGCTACACGAACGTCGCCTCGATGAGCGGCGGCTTCCAGGCCTGGAAGTCCGCCGGCTATCGATGGGACGCACCGGTCATCCTGTCGGCGGAGCAGAAGCAGCGGTACAGCCGCCACCTGCTGATCCCGGAGGTCGGCGCGACCGGTCAGGCCCGCCTGCTCGGATCGAAGGCGCTGTTCATCGGCGCCGGCGGTCTCGGCTCCCCGGCGGCCCTCTATCTCGCGGCCGCCGGCGTCGGTACGATCGGGATCGTCGACTTCGACGTCGTCGACCTGTCGAACCTGCAGCGCCAGGTCCTCCACACGAACGATCGGGTGGGGGAGCGCAAGGTCGAGTCGGCGCGCAAGACGATCAACGCCCTCAACCCGGACGTCAACGTCATCCCCCACGAGGAGATGCTCGTCGCCGCCAACGTCGACCGGATCATCGCCGGCTACGACGTGATCGTCGACGGGACCGACACCTTCGATACCCGCTACCTCCTGAACGACGCCGCGGTCGCGAAGAACATCCCGGTCGTCCACGCCTCGGTCTTCCGGTTCGAGGGTCAGCTGACGACGTTCATCCCGTACGAGGGCCCGTGCTACCGCTGCCTCTACCCGACCCCGCCGCCGCCGGAGCTCGCCCCCGGCTGCTCCGTCGCCGGCGTCCTGGGTGTGGTGCCCGGGATCATGGGCATGCTCCAGGCCAACGAGGCGCTCAAGATCCTCCTCGGGATCGGCGACACGCTGGCGGGGCGGCTGCTCCTGTTCGACGCCCTCGACACGTCCTTCACCGAGCTGAAGCTCCGCCGGGATCCGAACTGCCCGGTCTGCTCGACCGAGGCGGTCGCCGCCCGCGCCGAGGGCCGGCCGCTCCCCATCCCGTCGTTCGCGGCACCCGCCGCCGACGAGCCGTTCGTTCTCGGAGGTCCCGCGTGAGCGTCGTCAAGATCCCGACCGTCCTCCGTCCCCAGGTCGGGGGCAACAAGGAGGTCGAGCTGGCCGGGGCGACCGTCGGCGCCGTCGTCGACGCGTTGACTGCGCAGTACCCGTCGCTCAAGAGCCAGCTCCTGACGGCCGACGGCGACCTCAACCGCTTCGTCAACGTCTACGTCAACGGGCAGGACGTCCGCTATCTCGATGGGCTCGCCACCGCGGTCGCCGAGCGCGACGAGGTCCGCCTGCTCCCGGCGATGGCCGGCGGCGAGCACCGCGAGCGCTGACGATGGCGCTCCCGAGGCCGCGTGTCGTCCGGCAGCCGGGGCCGGCCGACGGAGCCGGCGCCGCCGAGCATGAGCGCGCGGGATCGGGTCCCGGCCACAGCCATGCCCACGCCGAGCTCGCCCCGCACGGCGGCCGCTACGACGGCATCCTCGACGCGATCGGCCATACGCCGCTCGTCGAGATCCCGCGGATGTCGCCGAACCCGGCCGTCCGGATCTACGCCAAGCTCGAGATGGTCAATCCGACCGGCTCGGTCAAGGATCGCGTCGCGAAGTACCTGATCGAGGACCTCGAGACCCGCGGCCTCCTCGGGCCGGAGTCGATCATCCTCGAGCCGACATCGGGCAACACCGGGATCGCCCTCGCCATGATCGGCCGGCGGAAGGGCTACCGGGTCGCCCTGGTCATGCCCGACAACGTCACCAACGAGCGGCGCCAGATGGCCGCCCTGTTCGGGGCAGAAGTGATCGACTCGCCGGGCCACCTGGGCAGCAACGGCGCGATCGCCCTCGCCAAGCACCTGGTCGCGAAGGACCACCGCTTCGTCATGCCGTACCAGTATGGCAACCAAGCGAACCCACGCGCCCACGAGGAGACGACCGGGCCCGAGATCCTGGCCGACTGCCCGGAGATCGACGTCTTCGTCGCCGGTCTCGGGACGAGCGGGACGCTCATGGGCGTCGGCCGCTACCTCCAGCGAGCCAAGCCGGGCGTCCGGATCGTCGCCGCCGAGCCCCTCCCCGGTGAGCTCGTGCAGGGCCTCCGCTCGCTCGACGAGGGCTTCGTCCCGGAAATCCTCGATCCGGCAATGCTCGACCGGAAGTATCTGGTGAGCAATCTGGAAGCCATCGCCGCGCTTCGCGACCTCGTCGAGCGCGAGGGGATCTTCGGCGGGCCGTCGTGCGGGGCGGTCCTCGTCGCGGCTGCGCGCGAGGCGCAGGCGATGACATCGGGGACGATCGTCGCGCTCCTGCCCGACGGCGGTTGGAAATACCTGAGCGCCGGGACGTTCACGCGCGACTTCGACGAGATGGCCGAGGACCTCGAGGGCGGCGTCAGCTGGTGGTAGGCGAGCCCCCCGGCTTGCGGCCAGACTCTCCCCAGGCGATCGTCGCCGCAGGCTATGACGAAATCGCGGAGCGCTATCTGGCCTGGAGCGGCGCTCGGCCGTCCGCCGCGCGTCTTCGGGCGCTGGACCTTGCCCTCGGCGCGATCCCGACGGGCGCCGAGGTGCTCGAGATCGGCTGTGGGTCGGGCCGGCCGATGACGACGGCTCTCGCGAACGGTCGCCGCGTCACCGGCATCGACATCAGCGCCACGCAGATCCGGCTCGCTCGGGCGCACGTTCCCGCTGCTACCTTCGCCAAGACCGACCTCATGACCTACGACAGGCCGGCCGCGACACTCGATGCGGTCGTCGCGTTCTACGTGCTCACCCATGTGCCCCGCGAGGAGCTTGCCGCGCTTCTCCGCCGGATCCGGCGCTGGCTCCGGCCCGGCGGCGTGTTCCTCGCCTCGTTCGGGGTCGAAAACGACCCGGGCGGTGTCGATGAGGACTGGCTCGGCGTGCCGATGTTCTTCAGCCACTTCTCGGCGCGAGTGAACCGACGGCTCGTCGTGGAGGCCGGGTTCGTCATCCAGCGGGCCGACGTCATGGCCGAGCCGGCCGATCGCTACGATGCCCGGTTTCTGTGGGTTCTGGCCCGCGTCCCGGACGTCGCGAGGACCGCCCGATGATGTCGGTCAAGGAGGCTCGCGTCCCGCTCGACGGGGCGCACGTCCACCTCCGACCGGCCGGAGCCGGCGACGAGGCCGTGTTCGCCGCGATTCTCGTCGATCCGACGGTCCATCCGTGGTGGCAGGCCGCCGACCCGCTCGCCGACGCGCGCGAGCTAGCCGGCCGCGACGACCGAGTGGCCGTCTGGTCGATCGAGGTCGACGGCGAGGTCGTCGGGGTCATTCAGGCTCACGAGGAGACCGAGCCGCGTTACCGCCACGCCGGCATCGACATCGTGCTCGTGTCGCATGCCCAGAACCGTGGCCTCGGTTCGGATGCGGTCCGGACGGTCGCGCGCTGGCTGATCGACGCCCGCGGTCACCACCGGATCACGATCGATCCGGCCGCGTCGCACGAACGCGCGATCCGGGCCTATGGTCGGGTCGGCTTCCGGCCCGTCGGCGTCATGCGCCGGTACGATGGCGACCTCGACGGCTCGTGGCACGATGGCCTGCTCATGGACCTGCTGGCCGGCGAGCTCACGTGACGACGACACCGGCGGACACCGCCGCCCATCCCGGCCCGACATCGGTGTCGCTTTCGCTCGACCTCGTCGAGGCGATCGTCGGCCACGCTTGGAGCGAGTACCCGAACGAGGCGTGCGGGCTGATCATCGGCGACCGTCCCGCGGCCGGCGGCGGCAGCGCGCTTCGCTTCGAGCCGACGACGAACAAGGCGGGCAGCCCATACCGGTACGAGATCGATCCGGCCGACCTGCTCCGCCTGACGATCGCGACCGACGACGCGGATGAGGTCTTCTGGGCGATCGTCCACAGCCACGTCCGCTCGCCCGCATACCCGAGCCCGACCGACGTCGGGCTCGCCTTCTATCCGGAAGCGCTCTATCTCCTCGTCTCGCTCGCGGCCCCCGAACCCGGGCTCGGCGCGTTCCGGATCGTCGACGGCACGATTCATCCGGTCGAGCTCCTGGTCGCAGCTCCGGATTGAAGCCACCGACCCGAACGGGACCGTTGCGGCAGGCAACGACCACATCGCCGAGCGCTATCTCGCGTGGAACGGTCTCCGGCCGAGAGACCGACCGGACCAGCCTCGTGCTGACCGTTCAAACTAGGGGATTCGCCAGACGCCCTGCCGGTAGGTGAGATCCTGGTTGGTAATCGTCCCGATCGTGGACCGCTTGAGGGTATCGACGTCGATCCGGGCGAGGGTCCAATCGGTCAGGAATACGAGCGCCCGGCTGTCGGCGGACCAGGTGAAGGTGTCCTGGGTCAGATCGAGGACACGGGTCGCTGCCCCGCCTGACGTGGACTTGAGATAGCCCCCTTCGCTGAATTTGGAGCCTGGCGCCTCTCCCGGGTCACCGGCCTCATAGACCAGCCAGCGGCCGTCCGGTGAGAAGACTCCAGACCGACTGTGAACCTCCGATGAGTCGGCGAAATACCCGACGATCCCTGATGTTTGCAACACCACATCGAAGGAGTCGATCTCGCCTCCCCCGCGGGCAACGATCACGTGGCTGTCGTCTGTCCAGCTGAACGCCAGCGGATCGACGGATGCCGGAACCTTGATCGGAGCAGCCGTGCCGCCGGCGTCGAAGATCGTGAGGGCGTCGCTGCAGCCGACGGCAATCCTGTCGCCGGTCGGTGACCAGTCGACCTGGGTCAGGTGCGAGGAATAGGTGACGTCGCAGACCTGGTCAACGGTCTGGCCGCTCGCAAGGTCGAGGATGGAGACCGTGCCAGGCGCCCACCAGTGAAACGCGACCTGACCGCCGTCCGGCGAGAAGGCGCCCCCGGTGACGAAGCGTCCTGCTCCGAATGTCGTCAGCCGGGTCGCCCCGGAACCGTCCGTCCGGACGACGTAGAGATCCGCGCACTCGGTGCCGCCCCCCGGGCTGATCTTTCCAGCCCGGATGAGGGTGTTCGATCCGTCGGGCGAGATGTCCACCACGTTGAGGATGATGGGCTCCGGCGAGACCAATGCGATCAATGTCGCCGAACCCTGGGCCGGACCGACGGCCCACAGCTGGGCCCGCTGGGGCGGCCGGCCGGCGAAATAGACCCCGAGGCTCTGACCCAGGCCGGACAGCCTATCGCCCTTGGTCGCGGGGAGCGCGGCGCCGGTGAGGACCTTCAGCTGATCGGTCACGCAGGGCTGTTGACTGGAGGATGGTGTCGAAAGCCGCTGGGTCGGGCTTGTGCTGGGGCTGGGGCTGACGGCGACGGCCGTGGTCGGCGACGAGCTCGCACCGGCAGTCGGACCGGGCGGGCCGACCACGGGGCCTGGTCTGATCACGAAGAACGTGGCGCCGACCGCCAGAACGCCGATGACGGCGGCCGCGGCGACGCGAGTGGGCATGTTCATCGTCTGGAACCTCCGCGGCATCCGCAATACGCGCCGCTGGTGGGTGTGGTCGACCTGGTCGAGGGCGGTATCGATCACCCGATCGGCGACTTCGTTCGTGCCCTCGACGAAGAAGGCGTCAAGGAGGCGATCGAGGTCTCGCTGGTCGGTCATCGGGGTCGCCCTCCGGCCACCGCGACGGGGCGCTCATCAGCCTCGAGGGCCGCGCGCATCGCCCGGTGGGCGTAATGGAGTCGTGACCGGGCCGTTCCACCGGCGATGCCGAGTCGCTCGGCGATCTCGGTCGGGGTCAGGCCCAGGTAATGGGTGAACACGAGGATCGCCCGCTGATCGGGCGGAAGGCGCCGAAAACCACGTTCGATGCGGTCGCGATCATCCAGCGACAACGTCTCGTCCATGCCTGCCGGTCCGTCGACAGGGAGAATCCGGACGTTCGCGGTCCAGGCACGAGACCGCCTTGCCTCCGCGTAGCTCGCGTTGACGAGCAGGCGTTGGAGCCAGGCGTCGAAGCGGTCCGGATCGCGGAGACCAGGCAGCTCTCGCCAGGCGATCACCAGCGTTTGCTGCACGGCATCCTCGGCCCGTCCGACATCCCGAAGGATCCGTTGGGCGATCGCCATGAGCCGGTCACCATGCGTCCGGGCCAGGATGGCGAAGGCCTCCCGGTCACCGCGCTGTGCCCGCTCCACGAGATCGCGATCCAACAGATCGTCCTCCGCGGCGTCCATCGGGGACGCCTTCCGACTCTACTGAGTCGACGGGGGTCGCGCGCGTTCGATCTTCGAATCCGTCTGATCGCGTCTGATGCACACTCTGGTCACGATGCTGTCATGGGTTCGATCGCCATGGGCCGTCGCCCGCGCACTCGGGCTGGCATGAGCGCGGACTGGGAGCCCGGCCATCGACGGCCGCCGGAGCCGCTTGACGAGCCACGCTCCGGTCGGCCCGGTGGCGATCGTGGTCGTCCCGATCGCGACGGGAGCCAGGCCACGGACGTCGGCCGTATCGCCTGGCTCGTCGCGGGCGCCCTGGCCATTGCCGGCGGGACGGCACTCGGCTGGAACGCCGCCGCTCTTTCGGCCGTCGTCACGCCACCTGGGTACGTGCGGGCCGGGTTGATCGGGCTCTCGGTGGGCATCGGGATCGTCCTGCTGTTCGGCGCCCTGAATCGCCTGGCGGGTGATCAGGACGAGGCCGGACGGGCACGAGCCGGTGAGACGCCGCGCGATATCGGATCGATGATCCGCGGGGTCAGGCTCGTCTTCCTCGCGGTCGCAGCCTTCGCCGCGGCGTCGGGCTGGCTGCTCGGCCACCCGTTGCCGCTGGTCGTGGCCCTTGTGATCGCCGGCGTCGACGTCCTCGAGACGTCGTTCCTTCTCATCGTCGTTGGCCTTCGCACGCGTCGCTGATCGCGTCAGCGTCGTCAGCCGTTCTCACCCACCGCCTGAAATCCCGTCGGGCGGGCGTATCGAGCATGGTCGCAGCCTGTGGACCGCGGCAAGGGCCGGAATCCGGCCGAATCGGCATGGCATTCCCGCCCCACGGGCCCGCAACGCGCGATCCTCTCGATCGCGTTCCGTAGGCTCGTGTGGCGGGATTTGGCGACCGGGCCGCGGGGCGAGCGTCAGTGCGCGGCGAAGCTCAGCCAGCGCCCGCGAGCGCGGCCTCGAGCGCTGCGTCCGTCGGCGTCGAGCCGAGGCCGAGCCGGGCTCCGACCCGGGCGGCGAGCGGCGGCTCGAGGAAGGTCGAAGCGAGGGTCGGCCAGGCCGACTCGGCGAAGACCTCGGCCGGCGTTCCGTCGAGGACGATCCGGCCGTCGCGCATGACGATCACCCGCGCGAATGCCTCGGCCACGAAGCGCATGTCGTGGCTGACGGCGACGACCGTCCGCCCGGCCGCCGACAGGTCGGCGACGATCAGGTGGATCCGCTCGACGCCGCGCGCGTCCTGGCCCGTGGTCGGCTCGTCGAGGATCACGATCGGCGTGCCCATCGCCAGGATCGAGGCCAGCGCGAGTAGCTTGCGCCGCGAGAAGCCGAGATCGTACGGGTTGGTCTGAGCGTCCATGTCCAGGCCGGTCGCCACGAGTGCCTCGTCGATCGCCGCCTGGAGGTCCGCACCCCGGCGCCCCAGATTCTGCGGGCCGAACGCGACCTCGCGACGGACCTTGCCGGCGAAGATCTGGCGATCCGGATCCTGGAATGCGAGGCCGACGGTGGCGGACAGGTGGGCGACGCGTTGGCCGTCTGTATCCCGGCCCTCGACCAGGACGCGACCCTCGGTCGGCCGCAGCAGGCCGTTGAAATGCCGGACTAGCGTCGACTTGCCGGACCCGTTCTGGCCGACGATCGCGATCCGCTCGCCACGACGAATGGCCAGGTCGACGCCGTCCAGGGCTCGCGTCTCGCCACCGTAGACGTGGACGAGGCCCTCCGCCCGGAGGACCGCGTCGCCGTCGGCCGAGCCCTGCGGCGCGGTCATCGGGCGCTGTCCGTCAAGGCGCCGGCCATGACCGCGGGGTCGACGCCCCGCGACCCCAGGAGCCGGCCGAGGCGGACGCGGGCCGGTGGCTCGATGCCCAGGCCGGCAAGGCGCCGGTCGTCGAAGACCTCGCTCGTCGGCCCATCGAGGACGATCCGGCCGCCGTCGATCACGACGATCCTGGTGCACAGCCCGTCGAGCAGGTCCGTCTTGTGCTCGGCGATCAGGAGCGAGGTGCCGGTCCCGGCCAGGCTTCGCAGCGCCTCGCCAACGAGGCGGGTCCCGGCCGGATCGAGCTGCGCCGTCGGCTCGTCGAGGATGACGTGGCGCGGTCGCATCGCGAGCAGCGACGCGATTCCGACCAGCTGTGCCTGGCCGCCCGACAACCGGGTCGGGTCGCGCAGGACGAGGTGGTCGAGCTTGAGCCGGGCGATCGCCTCCCGCGTCCGGGCGACCGTGTCTTCGACCGCCAGCCCGAGGTTCATCGGGCCGAGGGCGATCTCCTCGAAGACGGTCGCCGCGATCCCCGACCGCTGGGTGTTCGGGTTCTGGAAGCCGACGACGACGCGCTCGGCAAGCTGGTGCGTGGCAAGACCGGCCGCCGGCGTCCCGTCGAGGGTCAGCGTTCCGCTCAGACTGCCCCCGATCGACGCCGGCGCCAGCCCGGACGCGACGAGGCAGAGCGTCGACTTGCCGGCCTCGTTGGGCCCGACGAGCCCGACGATCTCGCCGTCGCTGAGGCGCAGGTCGACCTCGTGCAGCACCTCGGTCGCGTAGCCGGCGTAGCGATAGGAGACCGAGCGCAGCTCGAGCATCAGGGCAGGCTCGGGAACGAGCCCGTGATCCGGGCGACGATCGACCCGAGGAGCGCGAGCAGCAATGCGGCGCGAACGGCGAGCTGGACGCCGCTGTCCGGGATCTGCCACAGCAGGTGCCGTCGACCGGGACGGCCGAAGGCTCGGACCTCCAACGCCAGGCTGCGTTCCTCGACCTCGGTCAGTGACGACAGGATCACTGGACCGACGAGCGGGAGGACACCGCGGAGCCGCGCGCGGACGCTCCCCTCGGTGTCGAGCCCGCGGGCACGCTGGGCGCTGGAGATCACTCCCGCCCGCTCAACCATGGCCGGGACGGCCTCGAGCGTGGCCAGGGCGACGAAGGCGAAGCGCGGCGACAGGCCCCTCCGTTCGAGGTCCAGGACGAAGCTTCGCGGCTCGGTGGTTAGACCGAACAGGCCGATCGACGTCGAGATCGCCAGCAGCCGGACGAGCGTCTGGCCGGCGAAATCGACGCCCTCGGCGGTTGCGTCGAATGGCCCGATATTGAAGAGGACGTGCGATCCGGCCCGGGTGAAGACGCTGACGAGAACCACCGAGATGGCGATCGGCAGCGTCAGCAGCAGCGAGATCCGGAGCAGGCGTGGCGCGACGCCGGCGATGGCGGCGGCGGGGACGACGCCGAGGAGGACGATCGCGAGTGGTCCGAGATAGCCGCCGATCAGCAAGGCGCCGAGCGAACCGGCGGTGGCCGCGACCGCCTTCGTCAGCGGGTTCAGGCGGTGGTACGCCGATGGTGCGGGCGGTGCGAGGCTCGCGAGAAATGCGGAGTCGTCCGCCTTGGTCGACGCTATGCGCCCTCCAGCCCGACGGCCGCCTCACCCTGTGGGAACCGGGCGACGAAGCGCCGGCTCAGAGCGCCGAGGATCGCGAAGACGACGAAGAAGGTCACGGTCTTGTCAATTGGGTCGGACAGCAGACCCTGCTTGAGCACTGCGGTCTGGAGATTGTCACCGGCCTTCTGGAAGGCCGCCACCAGCAAGTCCGTGCCGGAGCCTGTCACGCCGCTGAAGACGATCGCCGAGATCGGTGCGGAAATGATCGCAGAGACGATTCCGCAGACCAGACCGGCTACAAAGACATAGGCGGCGCCGAGATCGCGACGCAGCGCGAGCAGCGCAATCAGCCCGAGCACGGCGCCGATCAGGAGGAGGGCGACCAGCCAGCCCAGGATCACGAAGATGGGGTCAGGCGCCGGGACGCCCGCCGCCGGCGGTGCAAAGAAGAACAACTGCAGGACGTTCGTCTGCGAGTTCGTGTAGAACGGCAGGAAGCCGTAGATCCCGATCACGGCGACGACCAGGACGACGACAGCTGCCCCGATGGTCAGCCTCGACGTGGGCGTGTTCGGCCGGCTCCGGAAGAATCCTAACCGGCCGAAGATTCCCGCGAGCAACCCGATCTCGACGGCGACGATGAAGAAGGGCGCGGCGTAGGGCGACTGGAACGGGGCCGGCAGGACGTATGTCCAGATCAGGTTCGCGAGTCCGCCGGTCAGGGCTCCGGCAATCGGACCCGCGAGGACACCGACCAAGATGGTCCCGATCGAGTCGAGGTAGACCGGGATCTTGAGCGCGGCCGCGACGGTCTGACCCAGGATGATGTTGATCGCAATCGCGATCGGAATCAGGACGATCGTCCGCGTGTCGAACTGCGATGTCACCGAGTCGAACCGATGGGTCTGGGCGTACTCGGTGGCGAGGTAGGCAACGAGCGCCGCGATCAGCCCGAGCGCCAGGATCGTCACGACGGCGTTGAAACCGACGGGTACGCCGGTCTTTGCGTCTGGGGTGAGGTCGATCGAGCCCGCCACGTTGATCCCGACCACGAGCACGACGACGAATGCGACGATCCCGACGAGCGCCCGCACCCAAGTGGCCGCCATGTGATGTCCTCCTAGCAATCCGGTCCACCCGGTCGGCCGGATCCTGCCCTCCGCGGCTAGTGTGCTACGTCGGGCGGGTCGCCGCCAGCCGTCCGACGCGCTCCACGAACCGCCGCAAGAATTCGGGCGCGTCGGCCTCGACGGCCACATCCACGTTTGGCGCCCGGCCCCAGACGCCGCGCCAGTCGGTCACGGTTTCGCCCGTCGTCAGCGTCCCGCCGAGCTCGACATCGACCGCGACCGCCCGTGTCTGGATCAGCGACGGATCGAGCGCCGCAGCGGCCGCCAGGGCATCGTGGATGAACGCTCCGTAGAACCCGTCGTAGCGGGCGTGGAACTCCATGTAGAAGCGCAGCGCGTCGGCGACGTAGCGGACGATCGGGTTGCTCGCGACCGAGCGGGTGGCGTGCATCGGGTCCTCGCCGCGCGCCAGGGCCAGCGAATCGTCCGGCTCGCTGCCGGCCGCCCGGGCCAGCGCGACGACGTGCTCGGGCAGGATCTTCGCCCGTTCGGTGACGTCAAGACCCAGGGCGACCGGGCGTGGGTGGCCGTACATGTCCGCCGATTCACCCCACGCGGCGAACGCGATCTTCGCCGCGTCCGGGTCGCAGTGAATGTTCCACTCGGTCGTCGGCGCCGTGTTGCCGGGGTGGCGATACGCGCCGCCCATCAGGACCCAGCCCTTGAGCAGCTGCGGCAGGGCCGGCTCGCGGAGCACGGCGAGCGCCAGGTTGGTGAGCGGTCCGCAGGTCACGAGGGTGATCTCGCCGGGCCGCCGGCGCGCCTCGTCGATGATGACGTCGACGGCATGCCGCTCGCTCAGCGGCCAGCTGGGTGGCGGCAGCTCGGCATGGCCGAGGCCGTGGCGCCCGTGCGTTTCCGGGGTCGTCTCGACCGGCTTCACGAGCGGCCGATCGCGCCCGAGGGCGACCTCGACGTCGGTCCGCCCGGCGAGCTCGAGCACGGACCTGGTGTTGCGTTCGACCTGGTGGGCATCGACATTGCCACCGACGCACGTCACTGCCACGAGCTCGGCCTCGGGCGAGGCCGCCACGTACAGGATCGCAAGGGAGTCGTCGATCCCGGTGTCGACGTCGAGGATCAGGGGGATCGAGGTCATCAGCGCGCGGTCCGCCACATCGTCGTGATCACGCGCTGGCCGTCGACCGTCCGAAAGCTGTGCACGGGCTCGAATCCGAGCGATTGATAGCGTCGGTCGTTGGCAGGGTTCGTTGACTCGAGCCATGCCGGCAGGCGCATCTCGTCGACGCGGCGCAGGTCATCGGCCAACAGGCCCATCCCGATGCCGCGGCCGCGATGGTCTGGATGCGTGGCGAGGAGGCTCAGGTAGGCGTGCGGGACATCGTGCTTGTGGTTCGCTTCGAACCGACCGGCCAGCTCGGCGAACTCTGCGGCTCCGACCGGGCCGAGGAGTCCGGTCAGGGCGATCTGGAGCTCGACTTCCTGGTCGTCGTCCAGCTCGGAGCTGTCCGGCGGGAACCAGACCGAGACCGCGGCTCCGCCGTTGACGATGCGCGACCACGGATAGCGGACCGCGCCCGCGATGAAGATCCGCCACAGCCCCTCCTTCTGCTCGAGCGTCGTCCCGGCGCCGCCCATCGCCGGTCCCCAGACCGGGTCGTCGAAGAACGCGAGGGCGACCGTCCGCGAGACGACGGCGATGTCATCCGGACCGGCGACTCGGCTCGATGGCTGATCGGACATGACGACTCCCAGGGCGATAGTCGGCGCGGCGGAATTCTACCGATCGCGGTCCGTCTCGCCGATCGATTCTTCGGTTCGTCGCAGCTCGAGTCGCCAGACCTGCCGGTCGCGACCGGCCGCAAGGCGATGTGCCCATGACGACCCCGAGGCGTCGATGTCCGCGGGTCCGGTGCGCTCAAAGGCCGTCAAACTGAGGCCGTGCCGAGCCCAGCGGGCCGCTAGGTCTGCCGCGTCGCCAGCCGCGGGGACCGGCACGGACAGGCGGTCCCGCGGATCGATCGAGAGGAGCGTCCGGACGACACCGCCAGGAGCGACGAGGCTGGCAATGCCCGCCGTGGCGTCGCATGCATCATCACGGGCCAGGGCGCCGCGGAGCAGCGAGCCCCACGGAAAGAGGATCGTGACCTCGGCCGCGATCGCGTTCATCTCGGACGGCGGATGCTCGGCTGCCGCGACGACGAACAGGGCGTTCGGCAGACCGCCCCTGCGGGACGGGCGAGCGGCCCGCAACGACGCCTCGGCCATCGCGGGTGCGGACGCGTCGAGGCCGAGGACGAGCGCGGCCGGCTCGCGCCGGGCGCGCGCGAGGACCGCTCGGCCGTTGCCGGTTCCCAGGTCGATGACGACCCGTTCGGCGCGAGCGATCAGGGGTTCGAGTTAGCCGACGTCCACCTCGTGGATGCGCCGGCCGACGACGCGTCGCATGGTCGGGAATCTACACTGCCTCGGTGCCTACGTCGTCGAGTGCGTCGTCGCCTCCGATCGGTCCCTACGAGCGGCGGCAGGCCGCGGTCCGGCCGTGGGACCCGCACGTCCTCGATGTCGCGGCGCGGGTGATCGCGATCATCGAGGCCGCCCGTCCCGATCTGGAGGTCGAGCACATCGGGAGCACCGCGGTTCCCGGGCTGCCCGGCAAGGGCATCATCGACCTCGGGACCGAGGCCGACCCGGCCGACATCCCGGCGATCACGGCCGCGATGTACGAGCTCGGCTTCGGGCCGCAGCCGGGGCCGGACCCCTGGCCGCCGACGCGACCGATGCACGTCGGGTCGGTCGTCGACGGCGGCGTCGAGTATCGGATCCACTTCCACGTCCACCCGCGCGGCACCGGCGACCTGGCCAAGGACCTCCGCTTCCGTGACGCCCTGCGCGCCGACGCGGCCCTCGTCGAGGGATATGCGCGGATCAAGCAGGAGATCGTCGACCGGGCTGGTGGGCCGCTCGACGGGGTCATCTACCAGGCCGAGAAGGGCGGCTGGATCCTCGAGGTCTACGATCGGCTCGGGATCGAGCGGCCGGCCAACGTCGGTGGCGGTGGACCGACCGGCGAGGCGGAAGCCCGTTTGCCGCCGCCCGAGCCGCGCGCTCCGCAGCCAGAGACCGGAGGTCACCCGTGACGACCGAATCGAACGGTTCCCCTCGAGTCGGGATCGTCGTCGGCAGCCGGTCGGACATCGCGGCCGCCGAGCGGGCCATGGCCGTCCTCGACGAGCTCGGGGTGGATTCCGAGATCCGGGTCATCTCGGCCCATCGCGCTCCGGACCTGCTGAGCCGGTTCGTCGCCGGCGCCGAAGCTCGCGGGATCCGGGTGTTCATCGCGGTCGCCGGCCTCGCCGCCCATCTGCCCGGAGTCGTCGCGTCGCAGACGACCCGGCCGGTGATCGGTGTCCCGATGGCCGGCGGGGTGTCGGACGGTCTCGACGCGCTGCTCGCGATCGTCCAGATGCCGAAGGGCGTGCCGGTCGCGACGGTCGGCGTTGGCAACGGCGAAAATGCGGGGCTCCTGGCCGCGGCGATCCTCGCGGTCGGCGATCCGGACCTTCGGGCCCGGCTCGAATCTCGGCGGGCGTCCCAGGCCGCCGCGATCGCCGCCGATCCTGCCAACGAGGGGCTCTGAGCGAAGCTGTCTGCGGGCGATCGGCGCGCGCTGATCGAGCCCTGATCCGGGACGGTCGTACACTCGTCGCGATGGATGACGAACGCTGGGAATCGGGCATGCCAATCCTCGACCGGCAGGCGGTCGCCGGGGCATCTGCCGTTCCACGTGCCGCGATCACCCGCCCGGCGCCCACGCTCCCGCCGAGTCTCCAGGGTCTGCCACCGCGGTCCGTTCCCGAGACCGAGCCGACGCCGCTCCAGAAGCACTACGTCCTGCTGTCGGTGCCGGTCCTGATCCTCGGTGCGATCGCAATCACCGCCCTCGAGATGGGCATGCCGCTCGGCAGCCCGCTGATCAAGCTCTGCGTCGGCATCGCCGCGCCCCTGCTCGTCGTCACGACCGCGGACGCCCTCGTTCGCATCTGGCGATCGGCGTGGGCGTGGATGCCGGTCGATCGAACGAAGGGCGTCTTCCGGCTCGCGTGGGTCGTGACGAGCCTCGTCGGGCTGGTCGGACTGACCGTCGCCGCGATCGGGGCGCTCCTCGCATGATGGACGAGCGCGCATTCGAGCGCGGCCGGGTCACCAATGCCGGCGAGCTGCTCGACGCGTTCGGACGCGGGCCGGACGCCCGCTCGACCGGGATCCCGTCAGGCGGCGGCGTCCCGTCGTGGATGGCCGAGATGCTCAACTACTGCTCGCGGTGCGGGACGGAGCTCACGTTCGGGGCGATCGAGGGCGAGGACCGCGACCGGCTCGGCTGCGCGTCCTGTGGCTACGTCGCCTACGTGAACCCGCGGCTCGTCGTGACGACGATCCCGGTCACCGCCGGCGGCGAGATCGTCCTGCTGCGGCGCGGCATCGAGCCGGGCCGGGGTTGGTGGGCCCAACCGGGCGGCTTTCTCGAGGTCGACGAGACGGTTGGCGAGGCGGCCGTGAGGGAGACGCTCGAGGAGACGGGCCTGATTGTCGAGCCGGGCGAGATCGTCGGGCTGTATTCGCGACTCGAGGCCGCGGTGGTCGTTCTCGCGTTCGAGGCGCGGGTCGTCGGTGGCGAGCCGCGTCTGAACCCCGAGGCGCTCGAGATCGCGACGTTCGCCCCGGAAACCATTCCCTGGCCCGGGATCGCCTTCAAGACGAGCTACTGGGCGATCCGCGATTGGCTCCACCGCCGCCGCCCCGACATCCACCCGGCCGACCGCCACTGGGACGAGTAGCCCGCGCGGGACGACTGGGCCACCCGACGGACGAGCGCCCCGCGCTCGTTGCGTCGTTCGGACGGGTATTCCGACGACTGCCGAGCACCAGCCGCCGGGGACGCGGCTGAACGCCGGATGTCAGGCTGGGTAGGCCTCGCCGCCGTCCGCCAGGCGTCGCAACGAGCAACCGGTGCTCGGTGAACTCTCAGCGCTGGAAGGGGTCCGCTCGGTCGCGGCTGATCACCCAGAGCGCGTGACCCACGGCGGCGTCGTGACGAACGCATGCGGCGAGGATCCGATGTCGTCAATCGTGAACCGGTTCCGGTACGCGTCGGAGGCCAGGTGCCGCGCCCTGGCGACGGCTGCCGGCCAGTCGCTCCGCCAGGCGGGGGATGCCGAGACCAAGGGCGCTGGCGTCGTTGACGGCTCGGCGGCGCGCGCGACATCCGGAGCTCGCTCGACCGTCGTCCCGTCCGGCGCGACCCGGCCGAGGACTGCGAGGACGACGACCGCGACGAGGAGGCCCGGGCCGGCGAGGAGGTACGCACGCGGCGATGGGCCCGCCCGGACCGCCGCCGGGACGAGCTCGAATGACTCGTCAGGAGATGTCGATGAAGACGTTCTTCGTCTCGGTGTAGAGATCGAGGGCCGACGTGCCGAGCTCGCGCCCGATGCCCGACATCTTGTAGCCGCCGAACGGCGCCTCGGTGTGGACCGAGCTGTTCGAATTCACCGAGATCACCCCGGCCTGGAGCGCCTTCGCGGAGCGGAGCGCCTTCCCGATGTCGCGCGTCCAGATCGAGCCCGACAGGCCGTACGGCGTTGCGTTCGCGAGGCGGAGGGCTTCCTCCTCGGTGTCGAACGGAATGACCGACACGACCGGGCCGAAGATCTCCTCGGCCGCGATCCGCATGTCGTTGCGGACGTTGTCGAACACCGTCGGCATCAGGTACGCGCCGTCGGCCAGGGCCGGATCGTCCGGCGCCGCGCCGCCGACGACGATCGTGGCGCCCTCGGCCTGCCCGATCTCGATGTAGTCCTTCACCCGGTCGCGCTGCTTGAAGCTGACGAGGCTCCCGACCTCGGTCGCCTCGTCGGCCGGGTCGCCGACCTTGACGTTGCGGGTCGCCGCGGCGAACAGCTCCACGACCTTCTCGTGGACCGATCGCTCGACGAGGATCCGTGAGCGCGCACAGCAGTCCTGGCCGGCGTTGTCGAACACCGAGTAGGGCGACTCGCGGGCGAACTTGTCGAGATCGGCGTCGGCGAAGACGATGTTCGGGCTCTTGCCGCCGAGCTCCAGGCTGATCTTCTTCACGTTGCCCGAAGCCAGCCGCATGATCTCCTGGCCGGTGGTCGTCTCACCGGTGAACGCGACCTTGCCGATGCCCGGGTGCGCGGCGATCGACGCGCCGGCCGTCCCGCCGGGGCCCGTCACCACGTTGAGCACGCCGGCCGGCAGACCCGCCTCCAGCGCCAGCTCGCCGAGGCGGAGCGCGGTCAGCGGCGTGTACGAGGCGGGCTTCAGGATCGCGGTGTTGCCGGCCGCCAGCGCCGGGGCGACCTTCCACGAGGCCATCAGCAGCGGGAAGTTCCACGGCACGATCAACCCCACGACGCCGATCGGCTCCCGAAGGGTCAGGTCGAGGCCCGGCTTCGACACCGGGATCGTCTGGCCGTAGACCTTGTTCGCGGCCCCCGCGTAGTAGTCGAAGACGAGGCCGGAGCCGATGATCTCGCCGCGCGCCCCGCCGATCGGCTTGCCGACGTTCCGGCTCTCGAGCCAGGCGAGCTCCTCGCTGTTCTTCTTGATCAAGTCGGCGAGCTTGGCGAGCGATCGACCGCGCTTGCCGGCTGCCCAATTGGCCCAGCCCTTGCGATCGTCGAATGCCTTGCGCGCCGCAGCGACCGCACGATCGACGTCCTCCCGGCCACCCAGCGGCGCCGTCGCGATGACCTTGCCGGTCGCCGGGTTGATGACCTCGAACGTCTGGCCGTCGGCCGCGTCGACGGACTCGCCGCCGATCATCATCCGGGCGGTCGTCGGGGTGTCGGTGGCGGCGCCAACTGGCGCCCGTTCGTCGGTGGTCATCGGCAGGTCCTCGGTGGCTGCGCCGGAGGCGGCTCAACGCCGCGGGATCAAGGCCGCAATGATACGCGCGAGTCCGCCGGCTCCCCTTCGCCCACTGCCGTTGTGTATTGCGACGAGGTCGACGGCGCGGCCTGCGGGCCTACACTCCGGCGATGAGCGACCGGACCGCCCGGGTGGATGCCGCACTGGACGCGTTGGCCGATCCGCAGCCGCCGCGGCGAACGATCGGCGGTCTCATGCCGGCCCGTCCCCGGCCGTGGGCCCGCTCGATCCGGAACGCCTTCGAGGTCGTTCGCAGCCGGCACATCCGGATCTGGCTTGCGGTGGTCCTGACCACGGCGATCGTGGGCACGGTCGGCTACGTGATCCTCTTCCGATGGAGCTTCGTCGACTCGGCGTACATGACGGTGATCACGATGACCACGGTCGGGTTCCGCGAGGTTCGCGAGCTGGTTGACTGGCCGGAACGCGTCTGGACGATGCTCCTCGCGATCGCCGGAGTCGGCATCATCTACGGCAGCATCGGCATCATCGCCGAGGCGATCCTCGCCGAGGCGTCGAGCGGCCGGCGTGAGGAGAGATACATGGCCGAAGCCCTGGCCGACATGAACGACCACTTCATCCTGTGCGGGTACGGCCGGGTCGGCTCGACCGTCGCCCGCGAGCTCGTCCATGGCGGCCAGCGGATCGTCGTCATCGACACATTGCCGGAATCGCTCGAGCGCGCCCGCCACGACGGCCATGTCGTGGTCCAGGGGGACGCCACTGCCGACGAGACGCTGCTCCTCGCCGGGATCGAGCGGGCCCGCGGTCTCGTCGCGACGATCGACTCGGACGCCAACAACGTCTACGTGACGCTCTCGGCCCGGGCGATGAATCCGCGGCTCTTCATCGTGGGACGGGCCAATGCCGAGGGCTCGGAGGCGAAGCTGAGCCAGGCCGGGGCCAATCGCGTCGTGTCGCCGTACACGATGGCCGGCCGGCGCATCGCCGAGCTCGCGATCCGACCACGGGTGGCCGACTTCATCGACGCCGCCCTCTCGCACGGCGAGCTGCGCGTGTCGATGGAGGAGCTCGAGGTCGCCCCGGGTGGGCCGCTCGACGGGCGGACCGTCGGCGAGCTCCGGGACGAGGGAATCTTCACCCTGGCGATCGTGCGCAGCCCGGGCGACTACGACGCCAACCCGGCGCCCGACCGCTCGCTGCAGAGCGGCGAATCCCTCGTCGTATCCGGGTCGACGGAGCGACTCGCGGCCCTGAGAGAACGGGTCTGACGGACAGGTCCGGGCGCGCTCGCGAGGCGCCCCCAGGGTTCCGTGGGCCGGCCCGTCAGCGCGAGGCGGCGCCCTCGACGAACCGCTCCGCCGCGGCCATCGCCGCGCCGACGATCCCGGCGTCGTTGCGGAGCGTTGCGGGCACGACCCGCGGCCGGACGGTCAGGCGCGGGATGAACCGGTCGGCGTTCTTGCTGACCCCGCCGCCGAGGATGATCAGGTTCGGCCAGAAGAGCCGGTCGATGGCGTGAAGGTGCTCGTCGAGATCCGCGGCCCAGGCTTTCCACGACAGGCCGCGCCGGGTCCGCGCGACGGCAGCGGATCGGCGTTCCGCATCGCGCCCCCGGATCTCCATGTGGCCGAGCTCGGTGTTCGGGACGAGGACGCCGTCGTTGAACATTCCGGACCCGAGGCCCGTGCCGAGCGTCAGCACGAAGACGACGCCCGGCTCGTCCTTGCCCGCCCCGAACCGCATCTCGGCGAGGCCGGCGGCGTCGGCGTCGTTCAGGACGACGATCGAGCCGTGGAGCGCCTGGCGCAGATGGGCGCCGAGGTCGAAGTCGATCCACATCGGGTCGATGTTGGCGGCGGTCTTCGTGACGCCCGAGATGACGACCGATGGCATCCCGACCCCGATCGGTACGGCCGCTCTGCCGAGCTTCGCCTCGGTCGCGACTCGCTTCACGGTCCGGACGATGATCGGGACGACGACATCCGGCGTCGAGGGCTGCGGCGTTGCGAGCCGGTGGCGCGTTCCGATCAGCGTGCCTCCCTCGACATCCACCGCCGCGACCTTGATGCCGCTGCCGCCGACGTCCACGCCGATCGCGACCCGGCCCGTCCTCGCTTCGTCCATCGCGCTCGCCTCAGAAGTAGTTGACGGTGATTCCGCCGTCGATCACGAGGTTGGCCCCGTTTGTCCAGCGGCTCTCGTCCGACGCGAGGTAGACCGCGACGTGGACGATCTCCTCGGGCCTGCCGAACCGTCCCGTCGGGTTGCGGGCGAGGCGGATCTTCTTGGCTTCCTCGTCCTTGACCAGCCAGTCCATCAGGAGCGGCGTCTCGATCGGTCCTGGCGAGATCGCGTTGCTGCGGACGCCGTGGGGCGCGAACTGCACGGCGAGACTCCTGGTCAGGGCGAGGACCGCGCCCTTCGACGCGGTGTAGGCGTCCTGCGGGACCGAGCAGCCGAGAATGGCGACGAACGACGCGATGTTGATGATCGAGCCGGAGCCCTGCTCGAGCATCGGCGGGATCGCGTACTTGCAGCCGAGATAGACGCCGCGGACGTTGACGGCCATGACCTTGTCCCACGTCTCGACGTCGGTGTCGATGACCGAGTGATCGGCCGCAGGCATGATCCCGGCGTTGTTGTACAGGGCGTCGACGCGGCCGAAGGTGGCGATCGCGTGGTCGACCATCCGCTTCGCCTCGTCGTCGCGCGACACGTCGGCGGCGACTGCCGTCGACCGCCCGCCCGCTGCGGCCACGTCGGACGCGGCCGACTCGGCCATCTCCTCCGACACGTCGACGCAGACGACGCGCGCTCCCTCGGCGGCGAACATCCGGGCCGCCGTCCGGCCCATGCCGCCACCGGCGCCCGTGATGATCGTGACCTTGTCTTCGAGACGCACGGTGGGTGGGCCCTCCCTCTGGACGCGCGCGACGTGGTGCAGCCGTCCCTACCGGTTCGCCGGACGGTGGACCGTGACGAGGCGCGGCGTGGGGTGATGGTACTCGCGGCCAGCCGGCGGGACGCGCCCCCCGCCAACATCGGCTCGCTAGGATTGCCTCCCGAATCCTGGAGTGCCTGCCGTGTCGATCGTGAGCCCCGAGACCCTCTTCGCCGCAATCGACGCAGGCGATCCGGAGCTCGTCGCGGCTACGCTGGAGACCGACCGGACACTGGCCGCCGCCCGCGACCCGGATGGGGTCTCCGCAACCATGCACGCGCTGTACCACGGCCGCCCCGACCTTGCCACGTCGATCGCCGCCGTCCTGCCCGAGCTCGACGTCTTCGAGGCGGCGGCGCTCGGCCGAGTCGATCGGCTCGCGGGGCTGCTCATCGCCGACCGAGGCCTCGCAACGGCCCGCTCCGCCGACGGCTTCACCGCCCTTCACTTTCCGGCGTTCTTCGGGATCGGCGATCCCGCAGGCGCGAGCCGGGTCCTCATCGACGCCGGGGCCGACGTCAACGCCCGCTCGGCCAACTCGTTCTCCGTGCTGCCCCTCCATTCCGCCGTCGCGGGCGGCCACGACGAGGTCGTCGCCGTGCTGATCGACGCGAGTGCCGATGTCAACGCGACCCAGCCTCATGGCTGGACGCCGCTTCTCGGCGCCGCCAGGAACGGATCGCTCGCGTCCGTCGACCGGCTGCTCGCGGCGGGCGCCGATCCGGCGGCACGGAACGACGATGGGAGCTCGGCGCTGGACCTGGCACGGGCGGGTGGGCACACGGCGATCGTCGCTCGCCTGGGCTGACGCGCCGCTCGGCCCTTCGTGACAATCGACGTCGCGACAGGCTCGAGACGCCGGTGGCGTGGCCCGTCGAAAAGATCCCCGACTGCCAGCGCCTCGCGCCGTAGCGGCTCAGTCCGACGTCCGGCGCGCCCGCTGATCAAGGAGCTCGCGTTGGACGTCGTCGAAGCCCGCCGCGACCCGCTCGACCCAGTCGGCCGGGCGCGGCACCGCGCCGGTTCGGGCGGCCTCTTCGAGCTGCCGGCCGAGCTCGCCGAGGCCGAGCGCCCCAACGTTCAGGCTGCTCGACTTCAGGGAGTGGGCCGGCCGAACCAGGCCCTCGATGTCGCCGGTCGCAGCGGCCGCTCGGAGCGCCGTGACCTGCGCCGCACCGTCCTCGAGGTAGGTGTCAACGAGCTCGTCGACGAAGTCGAGCTCCCCGCCGGTCATTTCGACGAGGCGGGCAAAGGCCGCCGGATCGATCGCCGGATCCGTCACGAGGCCTCTTCGACGGCGAGTTCGCGGGCCTCGTCGGCCGAGGCGCCCGCGCCGTCGGCGCCGACGCTGTACACCGGCATCGGCCGGCTGAAGCCCTTGAGCTTGCGGTCACCGACCGAAAGCGCGGGCACCTGCCCATCGATGGCCGCGTAGGTTCGCTGGGCGATCAGAATCTCGCCGGCCGCCGCCTCGCTGCTGAGGCGTGAGGCGAGGATGATCGCGTTGCCCACGCCGCCATAGTCGTACCGACCCTCGAAGCCGATCCGGCCCATCGTTGCGTAGCCCGTCGCGATCCCGATTCCGACCTGGAGGACGTGGCCGCGCCGCCGCCAGTCCTCGCTGATCTCGATGAACCGCTCCCGGATCGCGAGCGCCATCCGCGCGGCGCGGGCGGCGTGGTCCGCCTGGAGCGATGGATCGTTGAAGAAGACCATGATCCCGTCGCCCGCGAAGTGCTCGAGGGTGCCCTCGTGCTCGACGACGAGGCCGCCCACGGTCGCGTGATACCGGCGAAGGAACCCGAGCACCTCTTCGGGCTCGGCGGTCTCCGAGAACGTCGTGAAGTTGCGCAGGTCGCAGAACATCGCGGTGATCTCGCGCCGATGGCCCGCGAGGAGGGCCTCGCCCTCCGCGCTGGAGACGAGGTTCGCGACCTGCGGCGACAGGAAGCGGGCGAGCTGGCTACGCTGCCGCTCGATCGTCTCGAGGAGCCGAACGTTGGCGACGGCAATCGCGGCCTGCTCACCGAACCCGACCGCGAGGGCTCGGTCGGCGGCGGTGAAGCCGCGGACCTCGTTGCGGGTCAGGGCGAGGACGCCGCTCACGGTCCCGTCCTGCTGGATCGGAACGCCCAGTAGCGTCCGGTAGCCGCCGGCCCGCGTCCCTTCGGTCGGCGCGTAGTCCGGATCGGCGAGGACGTCGTCGACGCCGAGGGGGGCGCCGATCAGCGCCACCCGCCCGACGAGGGTGTCGCGGCCGGGCCGGATCGGGTGATCGCGCTCCCAGGTATCGAGCTCGGGGTTGCCGCCGGCCGAGGCGACGACCCGAAAGGCGTCGCCGTCGAGGATGTACGCGACGCCATAGTCGGCCCGACAGAGGCGGACCGCGGCGCGGACGATGGCGCCGAGGACGACCTCCCGGTCGAACGCGGAGCGCGACATGATCGCGAGGACCTCGTTCGTTGCGGCCTGCCGCTCGACCGCCTCGCGCTCCGCGTCGTGAAGACGCTTGCGGGCGAGGGACGAGGCGATCCGGGCCTGGAGGATCGCCGGGTCGACGCTCTTCGGCAGGTAGTCGGCGGCCCCCATCTCGAGGCAGCGAACGACGCTGTCGAGCTCGTCGACTCCGGTGATGACGATGACCGGCAGGTGCCGGAGAGCGGGGTCAGCGGCCAGCGCGGCGAGCGTCTCGTAGCCGTCCATGACGGGCATCAGTATGTCGAGGAGGATGACGTCGATCGGTGGGGCGTCGGCCTGCCGGAGCCGTTCGAGCGCCGCGCGGCCGTCTCCGGCCTCGACCGGCTCATGGCCGAGCCCCTTGAGCAGCCGCGCGAGGAGCTGGCGATTGAACGCGGTGTCGTCGACGACGAGGATCCGGCCCGGCTCGGTCCGGCCGTCGGGTGGGGCCATCACGCCCGCCTTCCGGCGAGGGTCGGCCGCGCCCGGGCGATCGCGGCCTCGAGCTCCTCCGGCCGGATCGGCTTGCTCACGTAGTCGTCCATGCCCGCGGCGAGGCAGGCCTCCCGGTCCCCGGCCATCGCGTTCGCCGTCAGCCCGACGATTCGGAGCGGCCGCTTGGGCCAGCGCGACCGGATCTGACGCGTCGCCTCGAGCCCATCCATCTCGGGCATTTGGACATCCATGAGGACGACGTCGTAGGAACCACCCTCCACGGCCGCGACGGCGGCCCGGCCGTCTTCGACGACGTCCGCCTGGTGCCCCATCCTCTGGAGCAGGCGGAGTGCGAGCTTCTGGTTCACCGCGTTGTCCTCGGCGAGGAGAATCCGCAGCCCGACGCGCCCCGGCTCGGATGGTGCGGCGATCGGGCCGCCGGGCTTGGCGGTCTCCGAGGCTCGCTCGGCGCTCGCCACTGCCGCCGTCTCCGACGTCGCGACCTCACCGGCGAGCAGAGCGTCGGCGAGTGCGTCATGGAGCGCGGACGGCTTCGCCGGCTTCACGAGCATGGCGGTCACGTTGGGCGCTGTGCGGCCGTGCTGGCCGATCGACGAGAGGATCACGACCGGGATCGGCTTGTCGGGTCGCAGCGCGCGGAGATCCTCGGCCAGCTCGATGCCGTCGCGTTCGGGCATCAGGAAGTCGAGGATGGCCGCGTCGAAGGTGCGTCCCTCCCGGACCCAATCGAGCGCCTCGAGCGGGGATGCGGTCGCCTCCGATTCGACGCCCCATCGACCGAGGAAGCTCGTCAGGATCCGGCGGTTCGTGGCGTTGTCGTCGACGACGAGGATCCGGCAGCCGCGGATGCTCCGTTCCGGTGGCGCGGGCGGAGCGTCTGGCAGGGTCGTGGCGACGGCCGGGAGGCGCAGGCAGAAGGTGCTGCCCTCGCCGGTGACGCCGCTGCTCGTCGCGGTCAGCGTGCCGCCCATCGACTCGGCCAGGCGGCGGCTGATCGCGAGGCCGAGACCCGTGCCGCCGTACCGCCGGGCGATCGAGGCATCGACCTGGCTGAACGACTGGAACAAGAGGTCCATCCGATCCGGCGGAATGCCGATGCCCGTGTCGCGAACGTCGATGTCGATCGTCCACGGGTCGCCGGCCGCCGCTGGCGTCGTTGCCTCGACCGACAGGACGACCTCGCCTTGCTCGGTGAACTTGATTGCGTTCGACAGGAGGTTGAGGACGATCTGGCGGAGCCGGCCGGCATCGCCGACGATCGCCTCGGGCAGCGTGGCGCCCATCGCGTAGGCGAGCTCGACGCCCTTCTTCGCGGCGATCGGGGCGATGACGTCCAGGGCGCTCTCGACGGACGTCCGCAGTGAGAACGGCTCCGCCGCGAGGTCGACCTTGCCGGCCTCGATCTTGGAGAAGTCGAGGATGTCGTTGATGATCGTCAGGAGCGCGTCTCCGGACGTCCGGATCGTCTCGGCGAAGTCGCGCTGCTCCACGTCGAGCTCGGTTTCCAGGAGGAGCCCGCTCATGCCGATGACGGCGTTCATCGGCGTCCGGATCTCGTGGCTCATCGCCGCCAGGAACGCGCTCTTGGCCTGGTTCGCGGCCTCGGCCGCCACAGTCGCGTCCTGCGCGGCCCGGAACAGCCGTGAGTTCTCGATCGCGATCGAGGCCTGCCGAGCGAGCCCCACGAGGAAGTCAAGGTCGGCTTGGCCAAACGGCTCGCCCCCGTGGCGCCAGACCGCCGTCACGCCGGTCACGTGGTCGCGCGAAATCAACGGGGCCACCATCATTCGCTCGAGCTCCCCGGTCCGGTCGGGGGTCCCGGGCATCTTCACGGCCCGTGGGTCCGCGCCGGTGTCGTTGATCAGCTCCGGTCGCTTGCGCCGGATGATGTCCCCGATGATCCCCTTACCGGCCTGGATCTCGTGGCTCAGGATCGCCTCGGCGATCTGCCCCTGACCGAGGATGGGTCGAAAGATCTCGCTGTCGGGCCGAGCGAGATAGAGGGCGACGGAGTCCGCCCCGAGCAGGCCCCGAACCCGCTCACCGATCCGGTCGAGGACCGCCTGGACGTCGAGCGTGGCGGAGATCTCCTGGCCGACTTCGGCCAGGGCCGCCATCTCGTCGCCACGGCGATGCGCCTCCTGGTAGAGACGAGCGTTCTGGATCGCCACGCCGACGTTCGCGGCGATCGTCGAGAGGAGGCGGACGTCCGACTCGCCGTACCGTCCCTCTTGCGTCGTGCTCTGGCTGCTCAGGACGCCGATGGCGTCGTCGCCGGCCATGATCGGCACACCGAGATAGGACTTCGCCAGCTGACCGATGCCCCGGTCGCCGATGGCCTCCCAGTCCGACTCGCGATTGAGCAGCAGCGGCTCGCGCGACTGGACGATTCGGGAGGTGAGCCCCTCGCCGATCGCGAACGGTCGCTGCGTCGTCCGCACGCCATCCTCATACAGGTACGGGAAGTCGATCCGCGTCCGGCTGGGATCGACGAGGGCGACGTAGACGATGTCTGCCGCGAAGGTGTTCCGCGTCTGCTCGCCGACGAGCTCGATGAGGGCATCGAGGTCGAGCTGGCTGGAGAGGGCCTGGCTGACCTCGTTGACCGTCGCTAGCTCCGCAAGACGCTGCCGGGTCTCCTCGATCAGCCGGACGTTCTCGAGGGCGACGGAAAGGCTCGACGCCAGCGTCGTCAGGAGCTCCACGTCGGCTTCGTTGAAGGCATCCTCGCGGTCGATGTTCTGCAGCGAGATGACGCCTCGGGTTACGTCGCCGACCAGGAGCGGGACCCAGATCGCGGACATCGCCGGATCGCCCGAGGTCTGCCCCGCCTCCTGGCCCATGTCCAGGACCCTCGCCAACACGTCGCGGTTGATTATCAGCGGCTGGCGCGTCTCGATGACGTGCCGCCGCGGACCGACGATCGGCATCGATTCATCGGCGGGGAAGCGCACGCCGCGCTCGATCCCGTAGGGAAACCGGATCACGCCGGCGTCACGGTCGACGACCCCGATGTCGACGGCCTGGGCGTCGAAGATCGCCTGGATCCGGTCGCCGACGAGGTCATACATGGCCTGCATGTCGAGCTTCTCGGACAGGCCACGCTGGACATCGTTGATGAGCGCCAGCTCCGCAGCTCGCTCGTTCGTCTCGGTCAGCAGGCGCTTCGTCTCGTCGAACAGACGGGCGTTCTCGAGGGCCACCCCCATGCTCGTCGCGAGCGTGCTGAGCAACCGGACATCGCCGTCGTCGAACGCGAACTCCGAGAGGCTCTCCAGGGCGATCGTGCCAAGCACGCGATCGCCGGCGAGGATCGGGACCCCGAGCCACGACTGGGTCTCGAGGCCCGTGCGGATTGCCCCCGTGGCGTCAATGTCCGCGGTGCGGTCGATCCGAAGGGGCGCGCGTGAGCGGATCAGCCGGGACGTCAATCCCTCGCCGAACCGGATCGGCACCATCACGGTCCGCTCGCCTTCTTCGATCCCGTAGGGGAACGTGATGGTCCCGGTGGGCTCGTCGTAGTGCGAGATGTGGAGCGAGCGGACATCGAAGATCTCGCCGACGCGTTTCCCGACCAGCTCGACGATGGCGTCGAACTGGAGGTGCTGAGCGAGCGCCGACCCGATCTCGTTGATGACCGACAGCTCCGCCGTCCGCTCGGTGGATTCCTCGAGCAGGCGCTTGGTCTCGTCGAACAGCCGGGCGTTCTCGAGGGCCACGCCCATGCTTGCCGCGAGCGTCGACAGGAGCCGCTCGTCGGTGTCGCTGAAGGCGTCCTTCGCGAGTTGCTCGAGGGCGATGACACCGGTCACGCGGTCTCCGCTCAGGATCGGGACGCCCAGGAAGGACTCGGTATCGGAACCGCCGACCTGGACCGCGCCAAGCGCGTTGGCTTCATCGTCCGACCCGACCCGGACCGGGCGCCGGGTCCGAATGATCCGAGTCGTGAGGCCCGGCCCGAGCTCGATCTCCGACCGGGTGGTCCGTACGCCATTGTCCCAGGCGAAGGGGAATTCGACGACGTTCCTTTCGGTGTCGTAGAGGGCGATGAACATCGACTGCGGCTCGAAGATCGAACGGACGCGCTCCCCAACGAGATCGATGATCGCGCGGAACTCGAGCTGTTCGGCCAGAGCCGCGCCGATCTCGTTGATGACCGACAGCTCCGCCGTCTGCTCGGTGGATTCCTCGAGCAGGCGCTTGGTCTCGTCGAACAGCCGGGCGTTCTCGAGGGCGACGCCCATGCTCGTGGCAAGCGTGGTCAGGAGCCGTTCGTCGGCTTCGCTGAACGCGTTCGTTCGCAGGCTCTCGAGGCCGATTGCGCCGACGACGCCGTTGGCACCGAGGATCGGAACCCCGAGCCAGGACTGGGTCTCCGTGCCGCCGAGCTGGATGGCTCCGGCGGCGTTCTGCTCGGCGACCGAGCCGACGCGGATGGCCCGCTGGGTGGTGATGACCGTCGAGGTCATCCCGGGCCCGAGTTCCATCGGCTCTCGATGGAAGCGCTCGCCCTCGTCGAAGTCATACGGCCAACGAATCAGGTTCGTCGCCGGGTCGTAGAGAGCGATGAATCCCGACTTCGAGTTGAAGATTTCCGTGACCCTGTTGCCGACGAGCTCGATGATCGCGTCGAAATGGAGCTGCTCGGCGAGCGCCTGGCCGATCTCGTTGACGAGGGCCAGCTCGGCGTTCCGCTGGCGCGTCTCCTCGATCGCCCGGACACGGGTCAGCGCGGACCCGATGTGCTGGCCGACGAAGGCGAGGAGATCGCGGTCCGCATCGGAATACGTCTCGTCGGCGCGATAGGTCTGGCACACGACGACACCGACGGTTCGTCCGTCAGCAATCAGGGGCGCTCCGAGCCACTCCCCGTCTCCAACGACGCCGATCTGTTCCATCTCGCCGGCCGCGACCAGCTGCCCGTGCATCTCCCGGTCGAGGAGCAAGGGCCGTCCGGTCCGGAGCACGTATGCCGTGACGCCGCGGCCAAATCCGACCCCGATGGGATCCCACGCATTCGGATCGGGAACGAGCGGGTCGACCGCGTCCACGTTGTACGGGAAGTTGATCGCCTTGCGACCGTCGTCATAGAGCGCGATGTAGAAGTTCTCGGCGTACATCAGGCCCGCGACGGTCGCGTGGACCTCCGCGTAGAACGCCTGGAGATCGTTGGCGGCGCTCGCCGCTTCGGCGATCCGGTAAAGGGCCGCCTGGACGCGCTCGGACCGTTCGTGCTCGGCCTCCCGAGCCTCCAGGGCAGCGATCCGCGCACGCAGGGCGTGGCCGTCTGCGGTCAGGGGTGGCTCGACGGCTGGCCGCTGACGGTTGGTGGCCACGGTGCTCCCTGGCGAGCGCGGCCAACCCCGGCCTGGCGCGCTCTGTGCTGGCGAGGATAGCGCGGCGGGTCGCTTGTCGACGGTGCGTCGTGCGACTGGGCGACGGTCAGCTTCGCTCGAGGTAGCGCTCGCGCTCCCAGTTGTGGACCATCGCGTCGTAGGTCTCCTGCTCGACGCGGGCCGCATTGAGGTAGTGGTCGACGACGCCCTGGCCGAAGATCCCGACAGCGGCCTCCGACCGCTCGAGCTCGGCGATCGCCTCGTACAGGGCCCGCGGCATCCGCGGCACGCCCTTGGCGATGTAGCCGTTGCCCTTGAACTCGTCGACGAGCTCGAGCTTCTGGTCGATGCCATGGAGCCCGGCGCCGATCATCGCCGCGTATGTCAGGTAGGCGTTCATGTCGCCGCCCGGGAAGCGGTCCTCGACGTGGAGCGCTGGTCCGTGGCCGACGAGTCGGAAGCCGGTCGTCCGGTTGTCGCGGCCCCAGACGATGTTGACCGGCGCCCACGAGAGAGAGGCATAGCGCTTGTACGAGTTGATGTTCGGGGCGATGAAGACCGACAGCTCGCGGGACAGCGCCATCATCCCGGCGACGAACCGGGAGAAGGTCTTCGACATTCCGTAGGGCAGGCCGGCGTCCGGGTCGTGTGTCAGCGACTGCGAGCCATCCTCGTTCCAGATGCTCATGTGGAGATGGCCCGACGAGCCCGTCCAGGTGTGATCGGGCTTCGACATGAACGTGATGCCCCAGCCGTTGAGGTAGGCGATCTCCTTCGCCCCGTGCTTGAAGATCACGCTCCGGTCGGCTGACTCGAGGACGTTGTCGTAGCGGATGTTGACCTCGTGCTGGCCGGGCGCCGCCTCGCCCTTGCTGAACTCGATGGGAACCCGAGCCTCCGTCATCTGGTTGCGGAGGAGCCGGTGGAGCGGCTCGGCCTTCGTGGCCTGGAGGAGGTGGTAGTCCTCGTTGTAGTAGCCGAACCGCTGGGGAATTCCCCAGCCGAGCTTCGCCGACTCCTCCCACGACTCCTTGAGGACGTAGTACTCGAACTCGGATCCGGCCTTGACGGTCAGGCCGTGCTCGGCGGCCCTCGCGACCTGGCGCTTCAGGATCGTCCGCGGCGAGACGGGGATCTCGTCGTGGTCCTCCTCGGTGAAGGTGTCGGACAGGACCATGGCCGTCTTCTCGAGCCAGGGCAGGACCCGCAGGGTGTCCCAGACGGGCTCGGCAATCCAGTCGCCGTAGCCGGTCTCCCAGTTCATCAGGGCGAAGCCCTCGGGCGTGTTCATCTCCATGTCCGTGCCGAGGAGGTACGTGCAGAAATGGGCGCCATGGTCGATGACCCCGTTGAGGAAGGCCTGGGCCTGGACGCGCTTGCCCATGAGCCGGCCCTGCATGTCGGTGATGGCGACGATGAGGGTGTCGATCCGCCCGTCGCGGACCATCGCCTGGAGCTCCTCGAGCCGCGGATGGCCGGCGCCGCCGCCCGGGGCACCGTGGTCACCGTAAGTCGCCGTCGTCATGGGAACCCTCCCGGCCGCCATACGGCCGCTGTGCGGACCTGGGGTGACGTCAGTTCGCGGTCATCCCGCCGTCGGCCACGATGACGCTGCCGGTGACGAATGACGACTCGTCCGAGGCGAGGAACAGCGCGACGTTCGCGATCTCGCGCGGCTCGCCCGGCCGGCCGATCGGCTGGAACGAGTCGATCGTCGCATAGACCTCGCTGAGCCCGCCGAGCATCTCCGCGTGGGCGTAGTTGATGGGCGTGTCGACCCAGCCGGGCGCGATCGCGTTGCAGCGGATGTTCTGCTTGGCGTAGTCGAGGGCGATGCCCTTGCTGAGCATGACGATGGCGCCCTTGGACGTGGCGTAGATCGCCAGGAACGGCTCGGCGACGAGGCCGTTGACCGAGCTCGTGTTGATCAGCGAGCCGCCGCCGGCGCGCAGCATGTGGGGGATCGCGTAGCGGCAGCCGTAGATGCAGCCCTTGACGTTGACATTCAGGGTCCGATCGACGACGTCGTCCGGCACCTCGTGGAACACGCCCGGGATGTTGACGCCGGCGTTATTGAAGACCACGTGAAGTCCGCCCCAACGTTCCACCGTCGCGTCGGTCCAGCCCTGGACCTGGCGCGGGTCGGAGACGTCGCCGGCGACCGCGAAGGCGGCGTCGCCGATTTCGGAGGCCACCACCCGGACCGCAGCCTCGTCCAGGTCGACGCACGTCACGCGTGCACCTTCCTCGGCAAATCGGATCGCCGTCGCCTTCCCGATCCCGGATCCCGCGCCGGTCACCAGCGTCACCTTGCCGGCCAGTCGATCGCCCATCGCTCACCTCCGGACCGCGGCGCGCCTGATGGGTCATCGCGAATGGCACGTCGCGATCGGTTGAAACTGCCGATCCGCGACGCCTATTGTTGCGGCGGGGGAGTCCTCGCGTCCCGGCGACCCGTCATGTGCACCGCATGGAGGATTGGGATGGCTCAGTCAGATACCGAGCAACTCCACGCATTGGGGTACGCCCAGGAGTTGCGCCGCGGAATGCGGACCTTCTCCAACTTCGCGGTCTCGTTCACGATCATCTCGATCCTGTCGGGCTGCCTCACGCTGTTCCTGTTCGCGATGAACACCGGCGGCCCGGCCGTGATGACGATCGGCTGGCTCGTCGTCGGGTTCTTCGTCATCCTCGTGGCTCTCGGCATGGCCGAGGTCGCGTCGAGCTATCCGACGGCAGGCGGCCTGTACTACTGGGCGGCGAAGCTCGCCGACGAGGCCGGCGGGAATGGAGCTGCCTGGAGCTGGTTCGTCGGTTGGTTCAATCTCGTCGGCCAGGTTGCGGTGACGGCCGGCATCGACTTCGGCCTCGCGTTCTTCCTGAATGCGCTCCTGAACCTCACGGTTGGCTACCCCGTCGACCCGCCCCACACGATCCTGCTGTATGGGATCGTCCTGATCCTGCATGGCCTCCTGAACACGTTCGGGATCCGCCTCGTCGCGCTGCTCAACGACGTGTCCGTGTGGTGGCACGTCGTCGGCGTGGCGGCGATCGTCGTCGTGACGGTCATCCTCAACCAGCACACCCGCACGGATATCGGGACCGTGTTCTCGAAGTTCGTCGATAACACGGGCGATACGGCCGACAACCCATGGCCGGGGCCGCTGGCCTTCGGGATCCCCCTCTATGTCTGCCTGATCGGCCTGCTGAACGCGCAGTACACCCTGACCGGCTACGACGCGTCCGCTCACATGTCCGAGGAGACGCACGACGCTCGGACGTCGGCGCCAAGAGGCATCGTCTTTTCGGTCGTGGTGTCGGTGATCTTCGGGTTCATCCTGCTCGTCGCGATGAACATCGGGATCACGCCCGACAAGGTGTTCACCGCAGCCGACGGGTCCACCGTTGACGGCTACGCCCACGCCCTGACATCGGCCACCGGCGTTCCGCCCGCCCAGATCTGGATCGATGCGATCGGTCAATCCGGCGGAATCTTCATCCTGTTCCTGGTCGTCGGTGCGCAGTTCTTCTGTGGCATGTCATCGGTCACGGCAAACTCGCGGATGATCTACGCGTTCTCCCGTGACGGGGCGGTCCCCGGCAGCGCCTTCTGGCATCGGATCAACCCGCGGACGCGCACCCCAACGAACTCGATCTGGCTGGCAGCGGTCGGGGCGTTCATCCTCGGCCTGCCGTACCTGTACAGCCCGGTCGCCTATGCGGCCGTCACCTCGATTGCCGTGATCGGGCTGTACGTCGCGTACATCACGCCCGTGTTCCTCCGCCTCAGGGCGGGAACGCGGTTCCAGGAAGGGCCGTGGACGCTCGGGCGCTGGAGCCGGCCGATCGGCATCGTGGCCACGATCTGGGTCGTGTTCATCTGCCTGATGTTGCTGCTTCCGCAGGCCCAGCCGATCAACATCAGCACGTTCAACTACGCGCCGGTGGTGTTCGCCGTCGTCCTCGGCGGGGCTGCAATCTGGTACGCCGTATCGGCGAAGAACTGGTTCAAGGGACCCAAGGTCCAGGGCTCGGCGGAGGAGCTGGCCGCGATCGAGCGCGACCTGGAGATCGCCGGGGGCTGATTCTTCTCGATCGAATGACGAACGCCCGGCCATTGGCCGGGCGTTCCGATTCGTGGCGGGCGCGGATCGTGCCCAGGCGGTCAGTAGAGCATCGTCGTCCCGGTCGGGAACGTGAAGTCGAACGCGTTCGGGGCGAGCGGGGCGTCCGGCTCGTATTCGGTCACTCGGGCGTCACGGGTGACGATCCCGGCGATCGACTCCTCGAGCCGAAGGATCACGCCGTCGGCCCGGTCGACCGCGATCCGGATCCGGAAGTCGGGCCGATCCGCTCCCATCTCGATCGTCCGGGGGTGGTCGCACTCGAGGACGATCGCCTCCCGATCGCCGATCTGGTCGAGCCCGACGATCCTGCAGTCACCCGTCGAGAGGACGTTCTGGCAATAGCCGGCAGGATGGACGAAGGTCTCCGGCAGGGTCTCCATCGGGAGCGCCGTCAGGGGCACGTAGACCCTGCTGGGGCCGGGCAGGCCGCGCGACTCGGGCCCGCTGACGCCCACCACGGGGCGCCGGACCGGCCGCTCGGTGCCGAGCCGGTGTGGAGCGCTGTACGTCCGGACGACCTCTCCGTCGGAGATCCATAGCTCGTAGTTTGCGGTCGTTCCGAGGGCCGGCTGGCTGGTCGTGACGCGGGCGTCGTTCGGGTGGCGAAGCGCGACCTCGGCGATCGTGGTCTGCTCGCCGGCGACCCCGAAGCTCCGCTCCTCGATCCGCATCCGGAGCGTCGTGAAGCGGAGCTCCGCGTCGCGCATGAACGTGAACAGCTCGGCCACGCTCGGAAGCCCGGCGGCGGGCAAGGCGGCGAGCTCGGGTCGCGGCCGTCGACCGACCGGCATCGGGAGGTCGGCGGCGCGGTCCCAGGGACGGGTCGAGGTCATCGCGGCGATTGTAGCGGGGGTCTTGACACAGGCGGCGCGCGAAGCGTATATATCGCATCACGATATATCGACAACTGGTATATCATCCTGCGAGTGTGGAGGGGAGCCGTGTTCGTCATCCGGCGAATCATTCTCACGGTCGGTGTTCTTGGTGCGGCGCTGGCGCTTGGGGGTGCTTTTGCCGTCCAGTCGTATGCCGGCGGGGCGACGCAGGCGAGCGCGACGATCGCCGATGCATCCGGCGCGACCGTCGGCTGGGCACGCCTGGTCGAGGACGCGACCGGGATCGTCCACGTCAACGTCCACGTCAAGGGGTTGACACCCGGGCTCCACGGCATCCACATCCACTCGGTCGCTGCCTGCAGCCCGACGTTCGCCGCCGCAGGTGCCCACTACAACCCGCTGGCCCGCCAGCACGGGCTCCTCAATGCCTCCGGCGCCCACGCCGGCGATCTGCCGAACCTGATCGTGAACGCGGACGGCGTCGGTCACCTCGACGCAACCACGGACCGGGTGACCCTGACGAATGGACCGACGTCCCTGTTCGACACGACGGCCGGAGCAGTGGGCAGCTCGTTCATCATTCACGCGAACGAGGACGACCAGGTCACCGATGCAACCAACGGCGGCAGCGGCGGCCGGATCGCCTGCGGCGTCATCGTCGCGGGTTGAAATGATCGACCGAGGGGCCTTCGGGCGGTTCGCGGAGCCGGCGCGGCTCGTCCTCGCCGCGCTCCGCGAGGGACCCAGCCAGGGGGTCTCCTTGCTCGACGCGGTGCGTGCCGCCGACGGACCCGTTGGGCCGGGGACGCTCTACGCTGCGATCGCCCGCCTGGAGCAGCTCGGCCTGATCGAGGGTCGCGCTGGAACGGATGGACGGACGGCCTATCGTCTGACGAATCACTCCGCCGGCACGAGTGCCGCACCAGGAGGAGCATGCTGATGAGGGCGCTGGTTCGGCTGTACCCACGACGCTGGCGCGACCGCTACGAGTCGGAGATCCTCGCCCTCCTCGACGAGCGACCGATGTCGATCGCCGACGGCATCGATCTCGTACGCGGCGCGCTCGACGCCCATCTCCACCCCCAGGTTCCCGGACGGGCGCGCACGGCCCAGCCGTTGACGCATCGGATCCCGGGCCTCGTCGCCCTGACAGCCGGTCTCCTGTGGACTTGGAACCTGGCCTACCTGGCCCTCCGCGCCGACCTTGCGGGCGACTGGGGGAGCCTCGCCGGGATCGCCTTCGTCCTGATGCTGCTCAGCCTGCCCGGGGACTACATGGCGGCCGGGCACGGGCGACGGGTCGCCATCGGCCTGGGCGTCATCGCCGCCTGTTTCGTGGGCATCGCCGCGATTCCTGCGTTGCCGATCAAGGTCGTGCTTGCAGCGATCGGGTACCCCCTGATCTTCGGTGGCATGCTCGGACTCGCTGCCGTTCGGGCGGGGATCGGCTCGCGTGGGCGGTGGCGCCTCATCGGCCTCGCGATCGCATTGCCCGTCATGATCGGGATCCCCGTGGCCATCGGCGTGACCGCGACGAGCCCGTCGATTCGGCTGCTGTACGCCCTGATCATCCCGTACGGTCTCGCCTGGCTCCTGATCGGATTGCGGATGGCGATTCGCGGCGCCCCGACGATCATCGATCCACCTGCCGGCATCGTCGAACCGGAGGTCCAACCCGCATGAGCCAGCCCCTGGGCGAGCTCGGCCGATTCGCCGAGCCATCGCTCTACATCCTCGTGTCGTTGAGCAACGGCCCGAAGCATGGCTACGCGATCATGTCCGACGTCGAGGAGATGAGCGGCATGCCGCTCGGCCCGGGGACGCTCTACGGGGCGCTGGCCCGCCTGGAGAAGCGGGGCCTCATCGAGGCCCTCGAGCCCGAGGACCGCCGTCGTCCCTACCGGCTCACGGGTCTCGGTGCGACGACGGTCGCAGCCCAGCTGGCTCATCTCGAGGGATTCGTCCGGACCGGCCTGAAGCGCCTGGGCGGCGATGTGCGATGAGCCGCCTGGGGTCGCGACCCGGCTTCGGCCGGCGCCGGCGCTGATCTGGCGTGATGGGGCCAGATGAGCGCACGAGACGCGGCCGACACATCTGACCGCAGCCTGATCGCGTCGAAGGCGATCACGGCCATCCGCCAGCGGCCGACGAGCGGCGTCTCGCGGCGGGCGCTCCTCCGTCGGTCGCTCGCGGCTGCCGTCGGGTTGTCGGTCGTCGAAGGCCTGGCCGGGACCGTCGGCTTCCTCTGGTCCGCGTCGTCGGCCGCAGCGGCGCGCGTTCGCGTCGGCACGCGGGAGGACCTCATCGCCCGGAACGCCGGGCTCCCGATCGGGGACGGCTTTCCGGCCTATGTGCCGGACGCCCGCGCGTTCGTCCTGACGATTGATCCGACGCGCGGCTGGGTGGCCGGCTCCGACCCGACCGGCGACGGCACGGACCTGAACGTTCGCGCGCTGTCACAACGATGCCCGCATCTCGGCTGCCGCCCGAACCCGTGCGTCGAGGACTTCTGGTTCCATTGTCCGTGTCATCAGTCGCGCTACGACCGCCTGGGAATCAAGGCCCGCGGCATGGGACCGGCCGCTCGCGGCATGGACCGCCTGGCAATCGAGGTCGACCGGAACGGCGTCCTGACGGTCGAGACCGGGCGGATCGCGCTCGGGCCGCTGCCCGTTGCGCTGGGCCAACCCGGTCTCATTCCGCCGCGGGTCGCCCGAGGTTGTGGAGGATGACGCCGAGCGAGAGGCGGTCGCCCGGGTCACGGCCCGCTGGGTCGGGCCTGATCCGCCTCTATCCGACGGCATGGCGCCGGCGCTACGCGGACGAGATGGTGGCGACGCTCGAGCAGCGCCAGGTCAGGGCCCGCGATCGTCTCGATCTCGTCCGTGGTGCGGTGGATGCCTGGCTCCACGAGCCGTCCAGGATGCCGGCGTTCGCGGCCCTCGGGGCGGGCGGGCTGTGGACGATCGTCGGCGCCGGCGTCGTCGCCCAGCCGGTCCCGCCCGACTGGCCGGGCTATTTGATCGAGACCCTGCCGCTCGCCGCACTCGCCACCGCGTTGGGCTGTCTCGCGACGATCGGCTGCTGGGCGCGCCGGAGCGACGGCGCCGGTCGTGTCGGTGGACTCTCGATCGCCCTGGCCGTCGTTGGTCATGTCGCGTGGATCGTCGCCCTCATCGCGGCATGGCTCGGCGCGGGCTACGGCGCGCAGACCATCGCCGCGCAGGCCCTTGGCGCGCTCGGGTCGGTCCTCGTCGGCCTGGTGCTCCTCCGTGCGGCGGACGAACGGATCGGTTCGGTGCTCGTCATCGCCCCGGCGATCATGCTCCTCGGATGGCCGATCGCATGGCTCGGCTACGGACTCGGTTGGACGCTCGTCGGCGTCCTGATCCTGGCCTCGCCGGAATCCGACGGCCCACTGCGATCCGGGTTCGCCTGAGCCTCAGCCGCCGGCGGGCGCCCTGCCGAGGCCGGGCTCGGTCATCGACGCGGGATCGAGGAGCTCATCGAGCCGGCCGGAGGCGATGCCCCGCTCCGTCGCGAGATCGCGGATCGTCCGACCCGTCTTGAACGCCTCCTTGGCGAGGGCGGCCGCCGCGTCGTAGCCGATCTCGGGCGCCAGCGACGTCGCGAGCATCAGGCCCTGTTCGACGAGGGCCGGCCCGCGATCGGTCGCCGTGATTCCGGACACTGCCCGGTCGGCGAAGTTCCGGGCAGCCGCCGCCAGCAGAGCGATCGACTCGAGCAGGGCGAACGCCGTGACCGGGAGCATGACGTTGAGCTCGAGGAACGATCCGGTCTGGCCGAAGCCGACCGTCGTGTCGTTGCCGAGCACCCGGGCGACGACCATCGTCAGGCTCTCGACGATCACGGGGTTCACCTTGCCGGGCATGATCGACGACCCGGGCTGGGTCTCCGGCAGGGCGATCTCGGCGATCCCGGCCCGTGGACCCATCCCCATCAGCCGGATGTCGCTCGCGACCTTCCAGAGCGACAGGGCGATCGTTCGAAGGGCGCCGTGGGCCGCGATCGCGACGTCGATCGACGCCTGGGCATGGAAATGGTTCGAGGCCTCGCGAACATCCAGGCCGGTCAAGTCTGACAGGCGCCGCGTCGCCCCGGCCGCATAGGCCGGGTGGGCGTTGATCCCCGTCCCGACCGCCGTCCCGCCGAGCGGTACGACCAGCAGCTCGTCGCGAGCGGTGCGGGCCCGCCGGATCGACTCCTCGAGCTGGCCGGCGTAGCCGCGGAACTCCTGGCCGAGCCGGATCGGGGTCGCGTCCTGGAGATGCGTTCGCCCGGTCTTGACGATCGGCCAGAGCTCGTCGGCCTTGGCATCCAGGGTGGAACCGAGCCTCGCGAGGGCCGGCAGCAGGGCCTCCTCGATCATCATCGCGGCCGCCAGCTGGAGGGCCGTCGGGATCACGTCGTTCGAGGACTGGCACTTGTTGACGTGATCGTTGGGATGGACCTTCATCGCGGTTCCGGCCCCCGCCAGCCGGGCGCTGGCGAGATGGGCAACGACCTCGTTCATGTTCGTATTCGTCGACGTCCCCGACCCGGTCTGGTAGATGTCGATCGGGAACTGGTCGTCGTAACCGCCGCCGGCGACCTCGGCGGCCGCGACAGCGATCGCCTCGGCAACGACGGCATCGAGGAGATCCAGATCCGCGTTCGTCTCGGCGGCGGCCTGTTTGATCAGGGCCAGGGCCCGGATGAACGGTCGCGGGAAGCGCTGCCCGGAGATCGGGAAGTTCAGGACCGCGCGCTGGGTGGAGGCGCCGTAGAGGGCATCGGCCGGAACCTCCACCTCGCCCATCGAGTCGCGTTCCGTCCGGGTCGCCTCGTGGGCGGGCGTCGTCATGATTCGATTGTAGGCGGGACACGAACGCCGCCGGAGGCGGGCGCCAATCCACGCCGGGTTCGAGAAGGGCTCGAGGCCCGGCGTGGCGACCAGCGGAGCCGGCGAGGCGGTCCGGGGCTACCGGATCGTGATCGTCGCGGTCGGCGTGAGATTGGCGATGTCCTCGTCGGTGCCCGACTGGGCGACGGCCTGCTCCCACGCATAGGTCCCCGGCGTCACGACACGGGCCACGTAGCGGAGCGTGAACGACCGTCGCAGGCTGGTCGGTTCGACGCAGAAGAACACGCGCGATCCGGATTGGTCGTACGGCAGGACGATGCCGTCGTCGGGCGGAGGCTCCTCCCAGTCGGGATGGAACCAGCGCGCCTCGGCGCCAACGGGCGCCAGGCCGCTCGGGACGAGCTCGGTGACCTGGCGGCAGCCGGCGCCCGCCTGCCCCGCGAACGTGACCGCGAGGTCGACGACCACGAGATCGGATGCCTTGATCGGACTTGCCGGCAAGAACGAGCGACTGATCGTGACGTCCGGATCGGGGCTGAAGGCGGTCGGCTGAACGGCCTCACGCCACTGGGTTGTGACGCCGACCGACCCGCTCAGCCGTTCGATCGCGAGCGACGCGAGCTGGGCCAGTGTCAGCTGGAGGCGGAGCGATTCGCCCGGCCCGAGGTCGACGACGTGGCGCGACCCGTCGACAGTCCAGGCGAACGTGGCCGCCTTGACGGGCAGGCGATCGAGGGCGTGCGTCACGAAGGCGATGGCCGGCAGGACCTCGATCCGATCGGCCGCCGGGTTGGCCTCGACATACGCCCAGAACCGTGATGCGAGCGGATCGCCAACGGCAGCCGCGAGGGCCGCCGCCAGGGCCGTCCCCGCGGTGATGTCGGCCGCGGTGGTTCCGACACGGAGTCGGGCGCGCGTGCCGGATTGCTCGCCAGAGGCGCTCACCACGGCGCTGAGGATCGTGCGCGCGGTGGCCGAGTCGCCGAGAGCGGCGGCTCCCAGCCCGAGCATGAGCTGCTCGCGGATGGTCAGTGCCGGGTTCGCGGCAGCCGTCCGAATCGCCGGCACGACGGACTCGCCCAGGCCGGCCTGGCCCGCCAGGGCGTACAGCCGGCGCTCCCGCGTCTCGGTCGCGCTATCGCGGATCACCGCGAAGTAGGAAAAAAGCGCCGATCGATCGACCCGGTTCGGGGCGACGATCGCCACGAGCGCCGACAGCTCGAGATCGCTGCTCGCGTAGGGCACGATGGCGAGCCCGCCGTCGAGGGCCTGATAGCGATCGGCAGCGAAGGGCTCGGCGGCCGCGGCCGTCTCGCCCGACGCGAAGCGATCCTTCAGGAGCTTCGACGCAAGATCGGCGGCGAGCGCTCGATCGAGCCGGGCGCCGCCTCCGGCGGCGAGATCGGTGAGGAGCGGAAGGTAGCGGCCGCCGCTGGCATCCGCGACGAGGACCGTCGTGAAGCCGTCGCCGCCGGCAAATGCGCCGCTCGACGGCAGGTCGACGTACCTCGTCCGCTGCCGCGTCAGGCGGGTGTCGACGACGTTGAACGTTCGCGTCAGGCGGTCGGTCCGGGCCGTCGAGCCGGTGCCGCTCGTGGCCGTGATCGTCAGCGTCTGGGTTCCGGGGCGAAGAGCGGGCAGGGGCACGTCGATGTTCGCGAATGCCGTCCCGTTGATGAAGCCGCTGTCGAACGCGAGCCCGGGCGCCGTGACGCGGATCGTCACCGGGGTGGTCGCGGTGAGCGCCGAACCAAAGGTCCGGACCGCGATCGAGGGGCGATCGGCCGCGAGGTATTCGGGCGCGATCGACGCATCGACGAAGAACGGCAGGCCGACCGGAACGAGGATCGATCCGGCGCCGACCTGGAGCCGCGACGTGACGGCCGACGCGGTGACCCGCCACGATGTCAGGTCGTCCGAGAGGTGGAACGAGGTGCGGCCGCGACCGTCGGCGCCGGTCGTGATCGCCTGGAACAGGAGCGAGTCGCGGAAGTCGTCGCGAGCGTCTTCGCCGCCTCCGCCGCCGGTGTCGCCACCTTCGAACTGGGCTTCGGGATCGCGATGCGAGTGGTATGTCCCGACGATTCCGTTTCCGATTGGCCAATAGAGCTCTGAGAGCGGATCTTCGGCCGCGGCGGCGCCGATCGCGAACAGCTTCTCGTCGACCGACCGGAGGATGACCGTGGCCGAAACGGGCGCGCCGCTGCCCGACCGTGTCCGGACGTTCACGGTCACGGTTTCACCGGGCGCGTAGCGAGCCTTGTCGGTGCTGAGATCGACCGCAAGCTGACGATCGGTGAAACGGAACACGGCTCCGTACCAGACCGTGCCGACGTATCCCTCGCCGGTGAAGCGGACCCCTCCGATCGACAGGTTCGGGGCGCCCCAGGTCGGGAATGCCGTGACATAGCGTCGTGCCGGCTGGACGACGGCGGTCCGAATCCCACGCTGGGCGGTGAAGAACAGGTACCGGCTGCCATCGCCGGTGGCCTGACGGCGATCCGGATCGGTCAGCGTCAGGTCGATCCTCTGGCCGATGCCGAACTGGTCGTTCGAGGTGGGCGTCGGCGTCGTCAAGCGAAGCGACGCTTGCGGGTTCGTGGCATATGGGCCGTCCGGGTTGCGACTGGCGTAATCCGTGATGTGCGCCACATGGCCGTCCGGATCGCCGACCGACGCCACGATCCGGTAGCCGTGATCGGCGATCGACGCCGGAATGGATGCGCTCCACGACCCATCGGCTCTCGTCGTCGTCCGGACCGTTCCGACAGCGCGCTCGCGGATGTCCGTCTCGTAGACGGGGACGGCCTTCTTCTCGACGAAGTCATATTCGGTCCCGATGTACTTCCGCTCCGGGATGAGCTCGAAGAAGGCGACCGTGACGGTCGCAGTACGGACCGCCGCCCCGCGCGGGTCGAGATCCCAGATGGAGGAGCCGCGCGCGAGCGCGGCTTCCAGCCGGCTGACGGCGACGACATGGACGCCGCCGGCCACGCTGACCCTGCCGTTTGCGATCCGGCTGACGGCATCGATCGTCCTGCTGCTGGGGAACACCACCACGTCAGGGCTCTGGCCGCTGATGCCGGCTTCCTCGGCCCGTGCCGGTTCGACGCCAACGGTCGTGTTCCTGGGACTTTCCGCATCCCGCTCGACGGCTGCGATCGTCCGCCAGGTCGCGATCCCGAGCGAGTCGGTCGTGGCGTTGCCCTTCGGGCCGTCGTCGACCAAGCTGCTGATGCTGAGCGGCACCCCGGGGACCGGCGTTCCCTCGAAGAAGTGGGCAGCGACGGTGACCTTGACGTTGTCGCCGGCGATGTAGACCCGCCGGCCCGTCGTCACCTCGAGCTGGTAGGCCGGCTTGGCGATCGGCCCGATGGCGATGCTCGTCGAGTGGACGACCCGACCACCGATCGCCATCTCCAGGCTGTAGGCGCCGTCTGGGAGACCCGCAAGGGACAGCGAGCCGCTGAACGCTCCGGCGCCGTCGGGGTGGCGGGTCAGGGAGGCGACTGCCGGGGGTGCGGTCTCGGTCGAGTCGGCGGATACGCTCGAGAGTCTGATCGCGACCGTCGCCGGCGTCGCCCCGCTGTCCCTGTCGCGGGCAACGCCCCACAGGTTGAGGGTGTCGCCCGGACGGAACCGATAGCGATCAGTGTGGAGCAGGCTCCACGTCTGCGGATCGGCGTTGTACCACCCGTAGGCTCCATCGACTCCGTCGAGCCTGTCAGAACCAGACGCCGGCAGGAAGATGCGCCGGCCGTCGGGCGTCCGGACGACCACGACCGGGTCGCACGGATGGGCACAGGTCGCCCCCGGGGTCGGGAGCAGGCTCTTCGGAGTCGTGCCGACCGCCAGGCCGTGAGCGTCGGTCCGGCCGAAGAGGACGCCTTCGCTCGCGACGGTCGCGCCGGCGATCGGTCCCCGCGTGCGGAGGTCGTTCGCCCAGACGATCGTTTTCGTCTCGGATGCCGCCAGGTAGCCCGCCACGTCCGTGACCTGGAGGACCGTCTGGATCGGCTTGGTCCCGCCCACCTGCTGGACCAGGTACCAGCCGGCCGGCAGGCGTGTAGGAAGTTGGACCCAGAAGCTGTTCTGATGCTTATTGAGGGGAAGATTGGCGGAGACGACGCGAGTCAGGCCGGTCACATCGACGAGTCCGTTGCTCGACCAGCGGGACCAGTCCGGGCGCGCCCGGATCGTTCGGAATGCGTCGATCGCCGCGTCGATGCCGGCGAGGCGGTAGACCGCGACACGGGTCGTCCTGGGCGGCTTTGCGTTGCCGCCGTACGACCAGATGCCGATCGTCGGGCGCTCGCCGGTGGCTGCTTCGGTGACCTCGCGAGGGAACTCGAAGGTCCGTGGAGCCTCATCCGGGGTGCCCTTCGCCGCCGTTTCGAACTGGAACCGTGTATCGAGGATCGATGCCTCGCCGCTGTCGCCGACCTTGACGCCACGGGTCACGAGGACCGCGTAGAAGGTCCGGGGGACGAGGGGGCCATCGGGAATGAACGCCAGCGTCCGGCCGTGTTGCTCGAACCGCCCCTTGGTGGCGGGTTTGATCGAGAAATGCGATGCCGCGTCCACGACGCCGTCCTGATCGAAGGTGACCTCGATGCCGGTGTCGAGCGGCACGTCCGCCGATCGCGTCTCCGGCAGCGTCCCGACGACGCGCAGGGGTTGCTTCGCCTGGAACGCCCAGGTGTCGAGAAGCTCGCCGGTCCCGCCTCGGAGCGCGAACCGATAGACGGTACCGGCCGTGAGCGGGCGGGCAGGGGCGAGGACGACCGCGTGGTCCCCGGCCTCCTTGTTGACCGAGAACGAGAATGCCGGCTCGACCGTGAGACGGCCCGCGAGCACGGATGCCGGGGTGCCGTCGATGCTCTCGAGGCGGAAGCTCGCGTCGAGCGGGACGACGACGCCGCTCGCGCCGCGCGCGGTGAGGAGCGCGAACGGGGCGGCCGCGCCGTCCGTGAGCGGCTCGTAGGCTTGGGACGGGTCGGCGGTGGCCGAGGGTCGCGGGGCTTCGGAGGCCGCGGGACTGCCCGATCCGCTCACGACGTCCGAGGCAGCCAGATGGCTCGCGTCGGCGACCGATCCGTCGCCCTGACGTCCGCCGTTCCAGGCGAACAGCCCGGCCACCAGCGCCGTGGCGACGACGGCGGCCGTCGCCCCGACGGCGCGCCGTCGCAGCGCCCGGGTCGCGAGCCACCCGGGTCGCGGGGCGCGGCCCGGCGTCCGCGGGGAGGACGGCGTCGGATCGGCGGCGTCCTGCCATGCCCATTCGTACTGGTCGGGATCGGCCTGCGGGGGCGCAACGGGCAGCTCACCCGCTGGTTCGTGATCGAACATTCGTCTGGCTCCCCCCACCCTCGAGGCGGGCGAGCAGCCGCGTTGCGGACCTTGGGCGGTCGCTTCTCGGACCGGCCTGCTCAGCGGTGAGACGCGGTCCGGACCGCCGTGTTACGCGCCCGTTCCGCGGTGTCGGCTGGTTGACCCGATCGAGCCTCGACGCGAGCCCTGTTCCGGGGTCAGCGCTCGAGTGTCAGCGTGTGGCGACGATGGAGGGCGACCCCGTGGAACCCGGCGGTCCGATACAGGGCTTCTGAGGCGGTATTCGAGCGGAGAGAGAAGACGAGGGCGTCCCGCAGCCCTGCCGCCCGCATCAGTCGCAGGCCGTGCCGCATGATCACCCGACCGAGGCCGCGCCGCTGATGATCGGGGTGGGTCCCGACCGGCTCGAACTCGCCGATCGAGCCGATCGGATCCGCCCAGCAGATCGCGAACGCGGCAAACGACCCGTCGCCCGACTCGAGGACGATGTCGCGGTCGGGCGCGTAGTGGTCCATCCCACGGAGGGTGGTGTATCGGTCGACCGTCATCCGGGACGGCGCGAACGCGGCTCGGTGGACCTCGACCCGGGCCGCGATGTCGTCGGGCCAGTCGACCGAGCGGAGGACGTAGCCCTCCGGAACGCGCGGCGGATCGAGGTCGAAGTCGAGCGCCTGGACGTACTGGGTCAGGACCACGTCCGTCGGCGCCCAGCCGCGCTCCGCGAGGCTGGCGGCCTCGCGCCAGCCATCGGCGGCCCAGACGTCGAGGAGGATCGGAGCCGCCGTCCCGTCGGGATCGGTCGATGAGCTCGCCGGCGCCTCATTCCTTTTCGTCGCCTGCGCAGCGGGCGTCGATGCGACGGCCCGCGCTCGCTCGGCATGCCAATCGAGGATTTCGTCGCGAAGGGCGGATTCCTCGTCGGCCGTCAGCCCGTGCCGGACGAACCAGTCGAGCGATGCCGGCGGCGAGAACCAGCCCCAACCCACCGGGTCGCCGCCGACCGACCAGATGCGGATCCGGGTCGACCAGTCGAGGTCCGGCCCGCCACCGGCCAGCCACCACTCGAGGTCGCCGACGGTGCAATGGACGAGCGGCCGGGCCGGGTTCGCCCACGCCGCCGAGACGATCGACTGCATCGCACGCAGATCGTCACGGCCGGCGTAGGAGCTCGAGGTGAGGGAACCCTGCGGCATCGCCAGCCGAGCATGCCATCTCGGGCCGCCACGGGACCGGCCTGCCGCGCCGACGCGCCGTCGCGCCGGCGGCGCGAGCGGCGCAGACCGGCGGCACGGCGCCGTCCCGCCGGCGGCGACACCCGCCCGCCGCGGCACCGTCCCGCCGCCGCCCGTAGACTCGCGGCCACGAAGGGAGGAGCGATCGGGTGCCGACCATCCGGGCCAACGGGCTCGACATCGCGTACGACATCCACGGGGCTGGGCCGCCGCTCGTGCTGCTGCACGGCGCGACGTCGCTCGGGCGCAGCGACTTCGCGGCTCAGATCCCGCTGTTCTCGCGGGCGTTCCACCTGTATCTGCCCGAGGCGCGGGGCCACGGTCGGACCCGCTGGGACGCGGCCGACGGTTTCCGCTATGACTGGCTCGTCGACGACCTGGCGGCCTTCGTCAACGGAATCGGACTCGAGACGTTCCACCTGGTCGGCTTCTCGATGGGAGCGATGACCGCGCTCATGTTCGCCGTCCGGAGTCCGGAGCGATTGCGGACGCTGACGGTCGTCGGGATCACCACCCAGCGTGAGCCGCGTGTCTCGGTCGCTCGGCGGCTCATGGATCCTGAGCGGGCCGATCGGGAGGAACCGGCGTGGGTGGAGGAGCTGGGGCGGCGCCACGATGCCGGCCAGGGGGTCGGCGCGTGGCGGCGGCTGCTCCCGGCGATCGTCGCCGATATCGTCGTCCAACCGCTGTTGACGCCGCGGGACCTCCGTCGGATCGACCCGCCGACGCTCGTCGCCTGTGGCGACCGCGACCCGTTCGTGCCGGTCGACCACGCGTGGGGCCTGCGCCGGCAGCTGCCGGACGGGAGGCTGTTCGTCGCGCCGGACTGCGGTCACGAGGTGATGTCGCGCAAGCCGAGCCTCTTCAACGAGGCGCTCGCGGGGTTCTTTCGATCGACCGCGGTCGTCGCATCGAAGCGCGCCGAGGCCACCGAGGTCAACCCGCTCGCCGAGGCGCCGCCAGCGGACCCTGGCACTGATAGCGATTGGCTTGCCGAGGCGGGCCGGTGAGTCCATATGCATGAGGCCCGGCATCCCGCGACGCCCCAGCCATCCGAGGAGGCTCCTGAATGACCACCCTGCTTGCCCTGTACCGCCGTCCCGAGGGCGGCGACGAGGCCCTTGCGACGTTCCTGCGCCGCTATCACGTCGAGCACCTGCCGCTCGTCGCGGCGACCCCGGGGCTCCGTTCGACGCGCGTCCAGCGTGTCGATCAGGCGCTCGGCGGCGACACCGACCTGGTCATGATCACAGCAATGGAGTTCGACGACCGCGCCGCCCTGGATGCCGGATTGGTCTCCGACGCGATGCGCCAGGCCGGGCGAATCCTTCGCGAGATCGCCCCCGGCCTGTCCACGTTGCTCGTCCTCGAGGACCCTGCGGCGCCCGGGGAGTCCTGATCCTCGACGGGGCGACGACCGCGACGATCATGGGCGCAATTTCGGAGGCGGCTGCCGGGTGGTTGCCGCGCGCTGCTAAGGTGAGCGCCGACGGAGGATCGATGACTCAGACTGCGCCGACCGAGACCTCCCAGCCGGCCGACCGCCGCCTCGTCAGCATCGCGTTCCCAGCGCCCGGGGGCAGTGGCCCGCTCCGTGGCGTGGCGCTCGTGACCCTCGAGCGCCCCGATGTCCTGAATGCGCTCAGTTTCGACCTTCTTGACGAGCTGGCAGGCGCCCTCGCCCGTCTCGACGCCGACCCCGGCTGCCGGGCGATCGTCCTCACCGGCTCTGGCACCCGCGCTTTCGCGGCTGGTGCGGACATTCGGGAGCTGGCTGCCCAGACACCGATCAGCCTGCTCGTGGACGACCGGTTTGCCGTCTGGGAGCGAATTTCCCGGACCCGGACCCCGATCATCGCGGCGGTCCGCGGCTTCGCCCTCGGCGGCGGCTGCGAGCTCGCGATGAGCTGCGACGTGATCGTCGCCGGCGATGACGCCCAATTCGGCCAGCCGGAGATCAACCTTGGCGTGATGCCGGGCGCCGGCGGCACCCAGCGCCTGACCCGGGCGATCGGCCGGGCCCGGGCCATGGACCTGATCCTGACCGGCCGCACGATCACGGCACGCGAGGCCGAGTCGATGGGCCTGGTGAGCCGGGTCGTAGCCGCGGAACAGACGCTCGACGCGGCCCTCGAGCTCGCCGCGACGATCGCCGGCAAGGCGCCGATTGCGGTCCTGGCGGCCAAAGAGGCCGTCAGGCTGGCCGACGAGCTGCCCTTGTCGGCCGGGTTGCGGCATGAGCGCCGGGCGTTCTTCGCCCTGTTTGCCAGCGCTGACCAGAGGGAAGGGATGTCGGCCTTCGTCGAAAAGCGTCGGCCGGAATGGAAGGGACGCTGACTGATGGAACGAGACCGCTCCGGTGGCAGCGACTACGGCCGCGATGACGCCCGCGACATCGGCGACGAAGGAGCCTCGAGCTTTCGCGACACCGCCCCGGACGTCCTTGCCCCGATCGACATCTCGTCGCCCGTCTCGGGCCACATTCCCGCAAATGCGGCGCCGAGCTCGATCTCCGAGTCGCCCGAGCACGACTGGTCGGTCGCCGAGCCGCTGCTCTTCCCACTGCTCCGTCCGACCGGAACGCACGGCCTGGCGGTGACCGAGGTCGATGCAGCCGCCCTCGCCGCCGAAGGAACGCGGAGCCATTCGCAACCGCTGGTCGACGAAGGGCCGTGCGACCTGTCGGTCGTCTACGCGATCCCCGGCGTTGGATTCGACGTGATCGTCAACGCCGACCATCTTCTCTCGTGGGGCGTGGATGTCGCCTCGATCCAGGACGCCGCGATGCGCAATCTCGCGGCCTGGTCGGCGACGGCCGCCTGGACCGACGAGGTGTCCGGCGAGCGGCGCCTGATCTCGTCCGACACGGGCGACGGCTGGGACGCCGCCCGTATCCTCCTGCCCGAGGTCCGCGACCGCCTCGTCACCGAGCTGGGCGGCGCGGGGCGGATCCTGATCGGCCTGCCCGAGCGGCACCTGATGATCGCCGGTGCGCTGCGGACGGGTGATGACGACTTCGCCGCCCTCTTCGCCGAGTTCGTCGTCGAGAGCTCGGGCGGCGCGGACGAGCCGGTCGATCGGCGGATCTTCGAGCTCGTCGACGGGCGGCTCGTCGAGTTCAGCGGCATCCACGCGACCGCCTGAGCGTTCGTTCGTGGCCGACCTCCGCCTCGAGACCGCCGATGCGGTCGCCACGATCACCCTCGATCGCCCCGATGCCCTCAACGCCCTCACGGTCGGGCTGAAGGAGGAGCTGCTCGCCGCGTTCGGGCGCGTCGCGGCCGACCGCGACGTCCGAGCGGTCGTCCTGACGGGAGCGGGTCGCGCGTTCTGCGCCGGCCAGGACCTCCGGGAACGGCTCGAGCCCGATGCCGCGCCGCTCGAAACGGAGATCCGCGTCCGCTACAACCCGCTGATCCGGGCGATGCGCGGGTTGCCCAAGCCGATCGTCGGCGCGATCAACGGGATCGCCGCCGGGGCGGGGGCCTCGCTCGCGTTCGCCTGCGACATCCGCGTGGCCGCAGAGGGCGCGAGCTTCCTGCTCGCGTTCGGACGGGTCGGGCTGGTCCCGGATTCGGGAGCGACCTGGTTGCTCCCACGGCTCGTCGGCGGTGCCAAGGCCGCGGAGCTTGCCCTGCTGGCCGATCCGCTGACCGCCGCCGACGCCGAACGGTTCGGGCTCGTCGCCCGGGTCGTCCCGGCCGACGCGCTCCAGGCCGAGGCCCACGCCATCGCCGTGCGTCTCGCGGCGGGTGCGCCGCGGGCCCTTGCGCTCACGAAGGAGGCCCTGGACGCGAGCTGGGACGCCGCCCTCGAGGATCAGCTCGCCGCCGAAGCGGTCCTCCAGGGCATCGCCGGCTCGACCGCGGATCATGCCGAGGGCATCGCCGCATTCCTCGAGCGGCGGCCGCCGCGCTTCACCGGGGAGTAGTCCCGGTCCGGGCTACGCGACCTGACGCGCGTCGGGATCCCCATCACAAGGGCGCGGTCCGACGCCTTGTCCGCCGGCGACGGACGGGGCCTCTCAGACGTTGAGCCGAACCTGAGTGGGACGACGGGTCGCGGTGGCCGCCGCCTCTTGGGGAAGTCCCTACGTTGAGGGCGTGGACACCGTCGGTGCTCATCCGTCTCCGCGCGCCTTCGATCTGGCAGGCGAGGAAACCGAGCGCGCGCTCGTCGAGATCGACCTGGCGTACGAGCTCGTGACGCGATCCGCCGCGGTCCGGTACCCGCGATGACCCGACGAGGTCCCGACGACGGATCCTCCGACCCTACCTCCTCGCTGAAGGGCCGGCGCGCGGCCGACCGTCGAGTCCGCGTCGAGCGTCCCCATGCACGCTATTTCCGCTACTCGGCGCCGGGGGTCATGAAGGCCCGGCCCGAGGCGAGCGCCCCGACGAGGACGCGGGACCGTGCCGTTGCCGAGGCCCGACGCCTGCTGTTCGGCCGCCCCCTGGCGACCGACCAGGAGCTCGAGGAGCGACTGCCGAAGGTCAAGGCGCTGGCGACGTTCTCGAGCGACAACCTGAGCTCGGTCGCCTACGCGACCGAGCAGATCATGTTCACGCTGTTCGCGGTCGGTGCGGCCGCCTTCTGGCTGGTCATGCCGATCTCGATCCTGATCGTGACGATCTTCGTCATCATCGTGATCTCCTACCGCCAGACGATCCGGGCGTACCCGAGCGGCGGCGGCAGCTACATCGTGGCTCGGGAGAACCTCGGGATCGGGCCCGCGCTCCTGGCCGCGGCCTCCCTCCTGACCGACTACGTGCTCACCGTTTCGGTCAGCGTCGCCGCCGGGATCCTCGCGATCACGTCGGCGTTCCCCGAGTTTGAGTGGGCGCGGCTGCCGCTCGGGGTCGGCGCCATCGTGTTCGTGATGCTGATCAACCTGCGCGGTGTCCGCGAGAGCGGCACGCTGTTTGCGGTTCCGACGTACCTGTTCCTGGCGATCACCCTCGGCCTGATCGCGGTGGGCCTCGTGCGCACGCTCGTTGGCGATCCGCCCCACGTCACGGGCGCCGTGCCGGCATCCGTCCAGCTCGAGTCGTTCAGCATCATCCTGCTGATGCGAGCCTTCGCAGACGGTTGCAGTGCGATCACCGGCGTGGAGGCCGTGTCGAACGGCGTGCCTGCGTTCCGGCCGCCGGAGTGGAAGAACGCCCGGACGACCCTGACCGTCATGGGCGTGCTCGTGGCGACGATGTTCCTCGGGTTGTCGTATCTCGCCGGCGTCGTCGGAGCCACGCCGTCCGACCACGAGTCCGTCGTGTCGCAGATCGGCCGGGCCGTCTACGGGCTCGGGCCGCTCTATTACGTCCTGCAGCTCTCGACGACCGGCATCCTCATCCTTGCGGCGAACACCAGCTTCGCCGACTTTCCGCGCCTGTCATCGATCCTGGCCCGCGACGGCTTCATGCCGAGCCGGTTCGCCTTCCGGGGCGAGCGGCTCGCCTTCAGTGCCGGGATCGTGGTCCTCGCGATCATCGCGATCGTGGTCCTGGTCGCCTTCGGCGGCCAGGTGACGGCCCTGATCCCGCTCTACGCGATCGGCGTCTTCACCTCGGTGACGTTGTCGCAGTTCGGCATGGTCCGCCACTGGTTGCGCGAGCGTGACGCCGGATGGCGCCGCAGCGCGGTGATCAACGGCGTCGGCGCCATCGCCACGGCCATCGTGACCCTGATCTTCGCGATCGCCAAATTCGCCCTCGGCGCCTGGTTGATCATCGTCATCATCCCCATCCTCGTCGGCGCCATGCTGTTCATCCACCGCCAGTACGAGCGCCGCGGTCTCGAGATCCACGTGCGACCCGAGGCAATCATCGGTCGGTCGCTCCGCCCGCAGCACGTCATCATCCCGGTGCCCGAGGTGACCCGCGACGTCGTCCAGGCCGTGAAATTCGGGTTGTCGATGTCACGCGACATCACCGCGATCCACGTCACCGACGACGTCGATCGAGGTGAGGAGATCCGACAGAGGTTCGAGCGACAGCTCCCGGGCATCCCGTTCGTGATCGTCGAATCGCCCTATCGCCAGCTGGTGCGGCCGCTGATCCGGTACCTCGAGTTCACCGCCGGCCAGAACGAGGACGACATCCTGATCGTCCTGCTGCCCGAATACGTACCCCGCCACTGGTGGGAGAAGTACCTCTACAACGAGAACGCCCATCGAATCCGTGAGGCGTTGCTCGGGCGGAAGAACATCCTCGTCGCCGACGTCCCGTACCGCCGCGATCTCTGACGGCTGCCCGGATCAGCCGACGAGCCGCTCGAAAAGGTGCTCGAGCTCGGCGGCCGGATCGTCGCACAGGCCCGTGTGGACCTCGGACGGTTGGATGACCGTGCTGGCCGGCGCGACGAGCCAGTGGAACCGCTCGCCCCGGCTCAGCCGAGCGATCGGACCGGCGTCGGGGTCGCCCCGGGCGATCCGGACGATTCCCGCCAGGTGGGTCTCGATGGAAGCCGGATCGACGCCTGGTGACAGCGCCTGGAGTCGCGCGTGATCGAGCCCGACGCGGGCGGCCAGGAACCGTTTCGGGCGACAGAGGAGGACGACGCCGGCGTTCAGGCACTCACCGCGCTCGACCCACGGCACCACCCGGATGATCGCGTACTGGAACGGGTGGTCGGCCATGTCAGGCGGCCGCCCGACGCAGCTCGTCGGCCGGCTCGACGAACGGTCGCGGCGTCTCGAGGCGGCGGGTCAGGTACGCCACGTACGCGCGCCGTTGGGCCGTCGCGTCGCCGATCACCGGGTCGGGTCCGAGCCAATCGGCGGGGACTGCGGCAACAAGACGCTCGAGCAGGTCGTCCGTCACCTGTGGCGCGAGGCGCTCGTCGGCGGCGGCGATCGAGGACGCGAACGGCAGGAGGACATGGTCGGCGAGCCGCTCCGCGTGCGCCCGTCGCGCATGCGCGTCGGGATTGCGCCAGGCGTGGTGGATGTAGAGCGCCGCGCCGTGGTCGATGAGCCATGGCCGGCCGTGCCACACGAGGAGGTTCGGGTTCCGCGGCGAGCGGTCCGGGTTCGTCACCAGGCCGTCGAGCCACACCACGGCCGCGGCCCAGTCCGGGTCGGGCGTGGCGTCGACGATCGGGTTGAAGGTCATCGATCCCGGCAGGAAGTCAAGGCCGATGTTCCGCCCGACACTCGCGACGAGCAGGTCGTGGATCTCCTGGTGGGGCTCGCTGTCCGCGATGCCGGCCTCGAGATCGACGGCGACGAGGTCCGGGACGAGGAGGCCGAGGGCGCGGGCAATCTCGCCGGCAAGCCATTCCGCGACGAGGACGCGCGGGCCCTGGCCAGCTCCGCGGAACTTGACCACGTAGAGGCCGTCGTCGTCCGCCTCGACGAGACCCGGCAGGGAGCCGCCCTCGCGAAAGGCCGTGACATAGCGCGTCGCGCGAACCCCGCGCATCGCTGTGGTCGGTGCCGCGGGCGCAGTCACCGACCCGCGAGCCCCGTCGCCTCGATCGCGTCCGCGGCCTTCGCGACCCCATCCTTGGCCCGGATCTCCGCCCCGGTCCGGGCCATCCGACCCCGCAGGTCCGCGTCGCCGAGCAGCCGGTTGATCGCCCCCCGAAGTTCGCCGTCGGCGAACGCATAGGTCGGGAGCCGGACGCCGAAGCCGGTCTCGTCGACCCGCTGGGCGTTGTCGTACTGGTCCCAGAACAGGGGGAGCACGATCATCGGCTTCCCGAAATGGAACGCCTCGGTCGTCGTGTTGTTGCCGCCGTGGGTGATCACGAGATCGACGAGCGGCACGATCTTCGTCTGGGGCAGGAACTCCGCGCCCCACATGTTCGGCGCGAGCTCGTAGTCGGCGTGCTGCGGCCCCTTCGAGACGATGTAGCGATGAGGCGTGTCCGCGAGGACCGCGACGAGCCGGCGCATGAGGGACACGTCGGCGCTGCCGAGCGACCCGAGCGAGAGATAGATCAGGCCGGCCCAAGTGGGCCGGTCCGCCAGCTCGGCCGGCAGCTCGAAGTCGCCGTCGGTCGCCCGCACCGACGAGTCGAGCCGCCGCCAGGTCCGATCGAGCGGGCGGCGGTCGACGTAATCGGCGACCGCCGGGTAGACGTACAGGTTCAGGTGCGGCGAGGTGTGCTCGAACTCGAGCTCGGGCAGCGGCGCCGTGCCCTGGTCCCGACACCACGCGTCGAAGTCCTCCCAGGTCGGGCGGTGGGTCCGGTCGTACTCCTCGCGGAAGGCCTCCCATTGGCTGCGGTCGTCGAGCGGCAACCCCGAATACGGCGGCGGGATCTCCGCTCCGTGCTCGCCGCGGACGCCGCTCGGATCGCTACCCCGGATCTCCAATGGATTGCACGACACGATCCGGACGAACGGCTGGCCGGCGGTCTGGAGCGCCGGAAACGAGACGACGTTGTCCTCGACGATCACGTCGGGCCGGTTGCGGGCGATGATCTCGCGAAGCTGCGGCTCGCAGTACCTGGCGCCATCGATCAGTGCCTGCCATGTCGGCTGCATGAACGTCGAGAGCTGCTCGATCGTGGGCTTGCGGAATTCCGGCGCGGTATCGCGGATGAAGTCCTTCCAGAACTGCCCGGCGTCCTGGGGCGGCGCGTCGGGGTCGGGCTCCGGCGGCGGGGCGAGCTCGACGAGATCCTCGACGAATCCGAGCGGTGCGAGGCGCCCGGTCCAGGAGGCCTCGGCGGCGAAGACGACGGTATGCCCACGCTTCCGGAGGACGTCGCCGATCCCGATGCAGTTGTTCGTCGGGCCGTAAGCCGACTCGGGCATGAACAGGATGGTCAACGGCTGGGCCATCATCTCCTCGTGACTGAGCAGCTCGACGGGACGGTGCCGGGGATCGCGGCGTCATCGTACGCGGCCGACGATGGCCTCCTTGGCGAGTTGCGCGCGACGTGGCCGCCCGCGGCCAAGCGCTCCTCGCGGCATTCGAGGTCGAGCAGGACTGCCGCGAGCTCGTCTACGCCGCGCGATTCCTGCCCGCTGAGCGGTACGCGAGCGTGGCGACGCTCCGCGCCCGATACTCGCCATGACGCGGTGGCGCCAGCTGTTACATCGAGGAGTACGCGGACCTCGACGAGGTCGCCCCTCGGCTCGCCTCGCTCGAGGCGATCTGCACGGCGATCGGACGGGACCCCGCGACGCTGGGTCGGTCCGTGGGCATGTACGTCGACCCGACGGTCCCTGCCGGGACCAAGTCGAATCAGCTCTCGGGGACGGCCGAGGAGATCGCGGACCCCATCCGGACGTTCCGCGACGCCGGGTTCACGCGGCTCGAGCTGATGTTCAACCCCGGGACGATGGCGGCTCTCGAGGCGCTCGCGCCCGTCCTGAAGCTGGTCAGGGCCGACTGATGAGTCGACGGGCGGTTGGCCCCGGTCATCCGACCCGGACGAGCCGTTGGTTGCCAGTCGCCAGGGCCATCTTTTCCTCGAACCGTTTCGCGGTGGCCTCGAGCTTGTCGAGGTGCTCCGCGAGACGCTTCCGGGCCTCCTCGGCGGCGGCGTCGAGCCCGGTCAGCTCGAAGATCCGCCAGTACTTGATGATCGGCATCAGGACCTCGTCGCGGTGGATCCGGATGTCGTAGATGCCGGCCTTGGCGATCGCCGCGGCCTTGCGCAGGAAGCCCGGGATGCCGCTGCCTGGCATCTCGAAGGCAAGGACCTCGGCGACGATCGCCTGGACCGCGCGCGACGGCTGGATCTTCAGGGCGGCTCCGAGGATGTCGCGGTAGAAGACCATGTGGAGGTTCTCGTCGGCCGCGATCCTGGTCATGATCTTGTCGGCCACCGGATCCTTCGAGTATCGCCCCGTGTTCTTGTGGGAGATGCGGGTCGCGAGCTCCTGGAACGCGACGTAGGCCAGGCCCCGAAGCGTGTCAATCGTTTCGCGGTCGTAACCTTGCTGGAGCTGCGCCATCCGGCCGCGCTCGAGGGCGATCGGGTCGAGGTTTCGGGTCACCGTGAGGTAGTCGCGGAGGACGATCGCGTGACGTCCTTCCTCGGCGGTCCAGCGCCCGATCCAGTTGATCCACGCTCCGTCGCCGGCCCCGAACATCCCATGGATCAGGCGGTGATACGAGGGCAGGTTGTCCTCGGTCAGGAGGTTGACCTCGAAGGAGACCTGGGCGACGCCGGTCAGCCGCGGCTGGTCGGGCGTCCAGGGCTCCCTGTCGAAGTCGCGCCCGAGCCGATACGGGATGTAGTCGTGGGGGAACCACTCCTGGGCAACCCTGGCGTGGCGGTCGTAGAGGCGGCCGGCCTCGGGCTCGAGCTCGTTCAGGAGCGCGCGGTCATCGTGAGCAGTCATTCGGTCTTCTTCCGGGCGGCCGAACGAGGCGCCTGTCGGGCGCCATGGTCGTCAGCCGGTGGGTCAAGCCTACCCGCCCGGCTCACCACCAGCCGTGGCGAAGCGTGCGGACGTGCACGGTCGGGATCGGCCAGGCTCCGGGATGGTCAGCATGCTGAACATATCACGGCATGTTGAACAAGCCGACGGACTGACCTACGCTGTCGGCCGGCCCGGGTTCAACTGCAGGAGGTCCGAGCGAAGGTGAGGCTGACGCGCCTGGAACGCCTCATCCTCGTCGGCCCGCTGGGGATCGTCATCGCGGTCTGGCTGGTCATTCCGGCGCTGCTCGGGCTCCTGGCGACCCTCACGAACTACGCTCCGAACGAGCCGTTCATTCATTTGGTGGGCCTTCGGAACTACGAGCTCATCTTCGCCGATCGGACGTTCGCGTCGGCAATTCGCACCATTGCGGTATTCACGGTCGCTGCCGTCCCGCTCGAGCTCGTTGTCGGCTTCAGCCTTGCCTTTCTCCTTCGCCGACCGTTTCGAGGTCGATCGCTGGTGAGGCTCATCCTCCTCCTGCCGTGGCTTGTGAGTCCGGTCGCGAGCGGCGTCATGTGGCATTTCGTCCTGGACAGCGAGACAGGGTTTCTGAGCTTCGTCGGGCGGTGGTTCGGCCTGCCGAGCCTGCCCTCCCCGCTGAGCCAGCACGCCCTGGCTCTGCCCACCGTGATCGGCGTCGAGGCATGGCGGGTCGCTCCGCTCGTGGCCTTCCTCCTGTTGCCCAGCCTCGCGACGATCCCGCGCGAGCGCTGGGACGATGCCTGCCTTGACGGGCTTTCCGAGTTCGGCAGCATCCGCCACGTGGCCCTGCCTGCCATTCGGCCCTCGGTCCTGGCCGTGACGATGCTCTTGATCGGCGGCGCCCTGGCGACCTTCGACAGCGTGCTCACGATGACCGGCGGGGGCCCGGGTACCGAGACGGTCACCCCGGCGCTCTACAGCTACGACAAGGCGTTCGCCTTCAGCAACTGGCCGGTCGGCGCGACCTCAGGTTGGCTGATCGGCGGTGCGGTCCTGCTCGCCGGCGTCGTCTATCTGCGACTGACCAGGACCGACTCGTGATCCGCAGCTGGAGCGGGCAGCGCCGGCGAGAAGCGGCGCTCCGCGGTCTCGTCCTGGCGATCGCCGTCGGGATCGTCCTGCTGCCCCTGATCTGGACCATGCTCGCGGCGGTCGGGATCCAGCCCGACAACCACACCTCGCCGCCGTCCTGGGTCGTCCGCCCGTCGCTCGATCACCTGGCCGATGTCAGCACCATCGAGCCCGCCTTCTGGCAGGAGCTCGCAACGAGCGTGGGCCTGTCGGTCGGTGCCGCCGTGGTGGCGGTGACCCTGTCGTTCCTGGCGGCGTACGGGATCGCGCGCCCGGGCCGTCGAGCGGCCCGACGCCTGAACCCGGCGCTCCTCGTTCTGGCAACGCTGCCAGCCATGGCCTACGTGCTCCCGCTCCGCGACGTCGTCCGGCGCTTCGGACTGCTGGACACGATCCCGGGGATCCTGCTCGCGGAGGTGGCGGCAACGGCGCCACTGGCCGTCTACGTGTTCATCGCTCACCTCGCCGGCGGGTCCCGCGACCGCGAAGAGGCGGCAGGCATCGACGGAGCGAGCCCGCTCCAGATCCTTCGGGACGTCGTCCTCCCCGATGCCGCATCGATCGTCGCGGCGACCACCATCGTTCTGATCGTGCTCGACTGGAATTTCCTGCTGACCCCGCTCGTCCTGACGGGGATCAATGTACGGACGCTGCCCGTGGTGCTGACGGACCTCTTCACGCTCGAGCGAGAGGTGGACTGGCCGACGGCGGCAGCGGCGCTGACGATCTCATTCGTGCCGTTGGTGGCCCTCATCGGGCTTCTCCATCGAGTCGTCGAGCGGTTCAACCTCGCCGGAGGCGACCCGTCGGGGGATGCGACGTAGCAAGAAAGCGCCGGCCGGTCAGTCCGATCCGAACGGCGGGTCAGAAAACGCTCGCCCCCCTGTGGTTGACAGCTCGTTCATTCTGGCCTAGATTTGACCTAACGATCGTTAGGTAGGAATGCGATGATCGAGAGCGGCGCCCGGCGGCGCGAGATCGACGAGGTCGCGAGCGAGCTGTTCCATGCGAACGGTTACGCCGGGACCAGCGTTCGCGACATCGCCAAGGTGCTCGACATCCAGGCCGCCAGTATGTACGCCCATTTCGCCTCGAAGGAGGACGTCCTCTGGTCGATCGTGGACCGGGCGGCGAGCGAGTTCGAGCAGTCAGCCGATCGCGCGGTCGCCGAGAGTGCCGGCGGCGATGCCGTGGAGCGGTTGGCAGCCTTGGTCGAGGCCCACGTCGAAGTCGTCACCGCCGATCCGCAGCGCTCGAGCGTCTTCGTGACGGAGTGGCGGCACCTCTCGGGCGGCCGCCGGGCCGCGATCGCCGGACGTCGTGACGCGTACGAGGCGCGGTTCCGCGAGGTCATCACCGACGGCACGTCCATCGGCGCCTTCCGCGCCACGGACCCCGCGATCGCCGCGACGTTCATCCTCACCGCCCTCAACGGCATCGCTACCTGGTACCGGCCGGATGGCCGACTGTCCGCCGATCGGATCGCCGACCACTACGTCGAGCTCGCCCTGGGCTCCCTCTCGGAGGATCACCGATGACCGACCCGCTCGCCCTAGACCCCGTTCTGCCGCTGCTCGAGCGTTCGGCCCTCCCGTTCAACGACGAGGCGCTCGACCACGACGCGCGCTACCGCCACTTCGAGGACCACGTGACGGCCGGCGGCAAGGTCGAGGCGACCGACTGGATGCCCGACGAGTACCGGACCGCCGTCCTCCGCTTCGTCGAGATGCACGCCAACAGCGAGCTGATGGGTGTGCTCCCGGAGCGGGAGTGGATCATGCGGGCGCCGACCCTCCGACGAAAGCTCGCCCTCACGGCCAAGGTCCAGGACGAGGTCGGCCACGCTCAGCTGCTGTACCGGGTCGCGGAGGATCTCGGCAAGCCGCGCGACGCGATGATCGCCGACCTCCTCGACGGCAAGACGAAGTTCCACAACGTCTTCCACTACCCGACGAAGTCGTGGGCCGACATCGGGATCATCGCCTGGCTCGTCGACGCCGCGGCGATCGTCGCTCAGCAGGCTCTTCGCGATTCCTCGTACGCCCCGTACGCCCGGACGATGAAGAAGATCTGCTGGGAGGAGTCGGTTCACATCATGCACGGCCGCGACGTCGTGGTGACGATGGTGACCGGCACCCCTTCCCAGCGGGCGTCGATCCAGGAGGCGCTCGATCGCTGGTGGGGGCCGCTGATGCAGATGCACGGGCCACGCAGCGACCGGGCAACGGATCGCGACATCCACTGGAAGATCAAGGCGAAGACGAGCGAGGAGCTCCGCCAGGAGTTCATCGGGATCTACGTCCCGCGGATCCGTGAGCTCGGGCTGACGATCCCGGACACAGCGCTCGCGCTCGATCCGGCGACCGGCACGTGGACCTACGACGAGCCCGACTGGAACGAGCTCCGGACGGTCGTGACGAACCACGGCCCGAAGTCCCAGGAACGGCTGGACTTCCGGCGCGCGAACTGGGACGCGACGCGGTGGGTCCGTGACTCGATCCTGGGCTCGCCGCGGGCGGCGGTGGCATGACCGACTCGGCGCCAGCGGATCGATCCGCCGAAGCCGCCACCGAGCCGGGCGTCCTCGAGCCGTGGGAGGTCTTTCGCCGGGAGAAGGAGGGCGATTCGATGCGCCACGGCGGATCGGTCATGGCGCCCGACTCGACGCTCGCTCTCCATTACGCCCGCGAGATGTACAGCCGGCGCCAGGAGAGCGTCCATCTCTGGGTCGTGCGCCGCGCTGACATCCACGACCTCGCCGATCTCGACCTCCTCCAGCCGCCGCTCGATCGCTCGTTCAAGAAGCCCGGCGGCTACGTGATGCGTGACAAGCTCGCGGCCGCTCGAGCGCAATCCGGGCAGGAGAAGCCCAGGGCGAAGGCGAAGGCGGACGGCCGATGACGACGGAGTACGAGGCGATCGCGATGGATTTCGAGGGCGCCGGTGACGGCCGCGAGCGCGCTCTCGCCGTGCTCCTGCTATCGATGGCCGACGACGAGTTCGTCATCGGGTTCAGCGATTCCGAATGGACCGGGATCGGGCCGATCCTCGAGGAAGATGTCGCGATCAGCTCGCTCGCGCAGGACGAGCTCGGGCACGCCCAGGCCCTGTACACGCGCCTGACCGAGGTCGTCGACGACGGTCGCGCCGCCGACGCGTGGGCGTACGACCGACCACCGGAGGGCTACACGCACGCGCGGCTGCTCGACCATCCACGTGGCGACTGGGCCGCGACGATCGTCCGCCGGTACCTGTATGACACGGCCGACGCCGCTCGGCTCGAGGCGCTCGCCGGGTCGTCGGACCGCGCTTTGGCTGAGCTCGTCGCCAAGATCCGTCGCGAGGAGCGCTACCACCTGTTGCACGTCGAGACCTGGATCGAGCGCCTCGCCGACGCGGGTGGCGAGTCGCGCGACCGGCTGCTCGCGGCCGTGAACGCCATGGGACCCGATGCCGGGACCGTGCTCGCGCCACTCGCCGGCGAGCGGGCGCTTGTGCGCCATCGGATCGTCGGAGAGCCGTTTGCGGCAATGGAGGCGCGCTGGCGGGACACCGTGGCCACGACCTTCCGGCGCCTTGGCTTGCCGGAGCTGCCTCCGACGTCGTCGCCCGGTCGATCCCGGACGGACCACTCGGACGCCTTCCGAGCCCTCCACGCCGAGTTCACGATGGTCCGTGGCTCGGAGCTCGGCGCGACATGGTGATGGCCGCCCCGATCTCGACCGATTCCGTTCGGGCGCGACTTGCGACGGTCCACGACCCGGAGATCCCGACGGTCTCGATCGTCGATCTCGGCCTCGTCCACGACATCCGGGTCGAGGACGGCCGGATCGCCGTCGAGCTGCTGCCGACGTTCGTCGCCTGCCCGGCCCTCGAGGTCATCCGGGCGACCATCTCCGATGCCCTGGCCGTGCTCGGTCCGCCGGTCGACGTGTCGTTCACGTTCGCCGTTCCGTGGACGACCGACCGCTTGACCGAAACCGGTCGGGCCGGGCTTCGCCGAGCTGGGATCGCCCCGCCCGCTGAGCCCGCCGACGTTCGCTGCCCGTTCTGCGGCTCCGCGACGGTCGCGATGGACAGCGTGTTCGGACCCGCCCTATGCCGCTCGCTGTTCTATTGCCGCGACTGTCGGCAGCCGTTCGAGGCCTTCAAGCCGATCTGAGCTCGGCTCGACGCTGCCCGGCACGATCAAAACGGATTTCCGAGGGCGCCGCTCAGGCTCACGGCGCCCGCGAACCACAGCGCCAGGTACGCGGGAAACCCGAGCACCGCGACCGCCGCCCACCCGGTCGGTCCACGGACGCCCGCCGACCGAGAGGCGATGATGATGCCGAGCGGCCCGAACACGGCCAGCGTCGCCCAGGTCAACATCCCGAACACGTCGAGGAGAGGCCGGGCGGTCTCGAAGGTGATGACCTTGTTGACCACGAGGTCGGCAATCGCGATCGACGAGACCGGCACGACGAGCGCGATCGCCAGCCCAACGAGGAGCCCGCGTCGCGACGTGATCGCCATGGCTTCGAGCCTCCGCTTGTCGGGCTCCTGACCGGCCACCCATTTGCGTGACAACGGTCATGCCCATCTGATCAGGACGACGCCCCGGGGCCGCTTCCGTTGCATCCGCGGCCGAACGATCTCCCGGCGCGCCGACCTACCATCCACTGATGACAGCCAACGATACGCGCCCGGACCGCCCGATCATTGGCGTCGTCGGGGCGGGGGTGATGGGGGTGGGGATCGCCCAGGTCGCGCTCGAAGCCGGTCACGAGGTCGTCCTCCACGACGTCGACGAGCCGGCTCTTGACCGCGGACGCGACCGGATTGCCGATGGCCTCGCGCGGCGCGCGACAAAAGCCGTCCCCGATCCGGCCGGGATCGACGACTGGATCGCCGCGCGGATGGCTCGGCTCCGCAAGACCACGGTGCTCGAGCAGCTCGGGGACGAGGCCGACGTGGTCATCGAAGCTGCGCTCGAGTCGCTCGAGCTCAAGCAGACGATCTTCCGGACGCTCGACGCGGTGGCCGACTCGGCGACAATCCTCGCAACGAACACGAGCGCCCTGTCGATTGCCGCGATCGCGGCCGCCACCGCCCGCCCGACCCGCGTCCTTGGACTCCACTTCTTCAACCCGGCGCCGCTCATGGCCCTCGTCGAGGTCGTGCCCGGGCCGGCCACGGATCCCGACGTTGTGGCCGCGGCCACGGATCTCGTGACGGGCTGGGGCAAGGCCGCGGTCCGGTCCGCCGATGCGCCAGGCTTCATTGTCAACCGGGTCAACCGACCGTTCACGCTCGGGGCATTGCGGCTGCTCGAGAACGGCTCGGCGTCGATCGAGGCGATCGATCAGGCGATGCGCGACGGCGGCTTTCCGCTCGGCCCGTTCGAGCTGATGGACCTGACCGGGGTCGACGTCACCTACGCGGCGTCCACCGCGATCTGGGAGCGGCTCGGGCGTCCGGACCGGCTGCGGCCCTCGCCCATCCAGGATCGACTCGTCCAGTCGGGGCGTCTCGGGCGGAAGACCGGTGCGGGGTTCTATCGATACGAGGACGGTCGACGGGCCGGGCCGGTCGATGCCGAGCCGCGCTCGTCCGTTTCGCTCATCGAGCCGGCGAAGATTCGCGGGCGGATCGTGGCCGCGATCGACGACGAGGCACGGCTCGTTGCCGCCGAGGGGGTCGCGTCCGAGGCCGACATCGACCTCGCGATGCGGTTGGGCGCGAACCATCCGACGGGTCCGTTCGAGCGCGGGCGAGCGACCAGCCGCGGCTCCTGACAGGACGCGGGTTCACCGCTCGACAGCATTCGAACGGCAGATCGCTAGACTCGGCAGCGTCAGCAATCCTGCGGGCCGCCCATTATCGGTCACGGCCGCCAATCGGGGAGGAACTCGCATGACCCGTCTGGGCCTCGCCGGAGCGTTCTCGTCCGGCCTCCTGGTGGTCGCGCTGGCGGGCTGCGGAGGTGCGGCCAGCCCGGCGCCCCAAGGCAGCTCCGTCGCCGCCGCACCATCGCAGGCGGCCTCTTCCGTCGCGCCGTCCGCTGCGGAATCGGTCGCCTCCGCGTCACAACCGGCCTCATCCCAGGCTGTGCCGAGCTTCACGCTGCCGAGCGAGGCAAAGGATCTCGAAGCGCTCCTGCCCGCGACGCTGTGCGGCGCGCCGGCGACGAAGGCCAGCTTGACCGGCGCATCGTTCGCGCAGTCGGGCCAGTCGCAGTTCCTCGACGCCCTCAAGGCCATCGGGAAGACAGCTGCCGACGTCGCCTTCGCGATCGCCGTGGGTCCCGGCAACGGCTGCACCGCGGGGATCTTCCGGGTCGCGGGAGCCGACCCCAACCTGCTGAAGTCGGCCATGCTCGCATCTCAAGCGCAGTCCGGCCAGGCCGCGACCCAACAGTCGGTCGGTGGGAAGGACGTCTTCGTCACCGCTGGGGCCAACGCGACCACCTATGTCTATTTCCACGGCGACGCGGTGATCTTCGCCGGGGCCAAGACCGAAACCGACGCAGCGACGATCCTTCAAGCCCTGCCCTGACCCGACCCGGCGGAACGACGCGCCCGCCGCGGTGACACCGCTTCGCCTCATACAATCCATCGGTGACACGAGATCGCCACCGTCCACTTCGTGACGCGTGGGTCATCGAGGCGGCCCGGACGCCGATCGGCCGCTACGGCGGCGCCCTCGCCTCCGTCCGCCCGGACGATCTTGCCGCCGCGGCGATCCGGGCCGTGGTCGAGCGCGCCGGGATCGATCCATCCCTCATCGAGGACGTGATCCTGGGCTGCGCCAACCAGGCCGGCGAGGACAATCGCGATGTCGCGCGGATGGCCCTCCTCCTCGCCGGGCTGCCCGTCGAGGTCGGCGGGCTGACCGTCAATCGCCTGTGCGGATCCGGTCTCCAGGCGGTCAACTCGGCCGCCCACGCGATCGCCGTCGGCGACGGCGACGTGTTCATCGGCGGCGGCGTCGAGTCGATGACGCGGGCGCCGTACGTCATGGCCAAGCCGGCGACCGCCTGGGATCGCGGTCCCCGCGAGCTGGAGGACACGACACTCGGCTGGCGCTTCCTCAACCCGGCCCTGGCCGCAGTCCACTATCCGTACTCGATGGGCGAGACGGCCGAGAACGTGGCGGAGCGCTGGACGGTCGATCGGGTGGCCCAGGACGCGTTTGCCCTCGCCTCTCAGCACAAGGCGGTCGCTGCAATCGAGGCCGGCCGGTTCGACGACCAGATCGTGCCGATCACGATCCCCTCGAAGAAGGGCGATCCCGTCGTGGTCGCGCGCGACGAGCCGCCGCGGGCCGACACGTCGGCGGAGGCGCTGGCAAGGCTCCGGCCGGCGTTCCGCGATCGTGGTTCCGTGACCGCAGGAAACAGCTCCGGGATCAACGACGGAGCGTCGGCGGTTCTGCTCGTCGAGGCGGAGCGCGCGCGTACGCTCGGCCTGCAGCCGATGACCCGGATCGTCTCGACGGCGGTCGCCGGCGTCGACCCGTCGATCATGGGTTACGGCCCGGTGCCCGCGACCCGCAAGGCGTTGGAGCGAGCCGGGATCACCGTCGCCGACCTCGATCTCGTCGAGCTCAACGAGGCGTTCGCGAGCCAATCGATCGTCTGCATCGACGAGCTCGGGCTCGATCCCACGAAGGTCAACGTCAATGGCGGAGCGATCGCCCTCGGCCATCCGCTCGGGATGAGCGGCGCCCGCCTGATCACGATGCTCAGCCACGAGCTGCGACGGTCGGGCGGGCGATGGGGCCTCGCGACGATGTGCATCGGGGTCGGGCAGGGCATCGCGACCGTCATCGAGCGCATCGACGGCTGATCCGGGCGCCCGGAGCGGCCGGGTTTCGGCGCCACTCTTGCCGGAATCGGTTGCGCAGCGTACGATCGGGCCATCGACGGTCCCCGCCGGAACCGCCATCCTGCCGAGCAACCGCACCACCTCCCGAGGAGGCCTCACTCGATGTTGGAAACCCAGCCGACCGTCGTCAGCCAGCCCGTCGCCAGCCCGACGACCGTCGTCAGCCTGTCCGACGCAGCCGCGTCCAAGCTTCGCGAGCTGACGGCTGAGGAAACGAACCCGGCGATCGGTCTGCGCGTCTACGTCTACTCCGGCGGCTGCTCCGGTTTCCGCTACGGGATGATGCTCGAGGACGCGCCCACCGCCGAGGACAGGATCCTCGAGGCGAACGGTGTCCGGGTCTATGTCGACGGCAAGAGCGTCGACCTTCTCCAGGGCTCGCAGATCGACTACGTCGACACGCTCATGGGCGCGGGCTTCACCGTCAACAACCCGAACGCGGTCGCGGCCTGCGGCTGCGGCTCGAGCTTCCGGACCGCGGACGACGCCGGGAGCGCCAAGGGCTGCTCGCACTGACCGCCTGAGCGCTCGACGGCCGTCGCCGTCGGGGCATTCACGCTGCAGCCGCCGGCTCGTCCCGGCGGCTGTTTCGATTCCCTAGACTGCGAGCTGGGCGCGCCGCCCAGGTCGACGATCCCGCTTTGGCCTTGCCGCGCGAGATGAACGCCGCATGGAACTGCCGCTCTTCCCGCTCAACACCGTCCTCTGCCCGGGGATTGCGCTGCCCCTCCACGTCTTCGAGGACCGCTACCGGGCGATGGTTCGCCATTGCCTCGAGACGACCTCGCCCTTCGGCGTGGTCCTGATCCGCGACGGTCGGGAGGTGGGTGCGGGCGTCATCTCGTTCACCGGGATCGGGACGATCGCCGAGATCCGCGACGCGGGGGCCTACGAGGACGGCCGCTACGACCTGCTCGTCGTCGGGACCCGCCGGTTCGGGATCCGGCGGGTGCTGAGCGGCAAGCGCCCGTACCTCATTGCCGAGGTCGACGTGCTCGACGAGTCGGTCGGTGACGCGGACGCCGCCCAGCGACTGGCGATGCGGGCGACGCGTCGGTTCGTGTCCTATCTCGAGCTCCTTCAGCCGCGGTCCGGGGAGACCGCCGACGAGATCGACGTTCGAGTCGAGATCGAGACCGAAGACGACGAGGACGACGAACCCGATGCCGACGCCGATCTCGAAGCGAATGACGAGCCCGACGACGAGCCGGTCGGCGCCGCCGGCACGGGTGCAGACGCCGTTTCGGATGCCGCCGGCGAGAGCGCGCCAGAGGCTCCTCGCCGACGACGGGTCACGATCCCCGACGACCCGACGGTGCTCTCGCATCTCCTCGCCGGCATCCTCCAGGTGGAGTCGCCCCGACGCCAGGCTCTGCTCGAGGCGGCGACCACCGAGGACCGGCTGGTCGGCCTGCTCGCGCTGATCGAACGGGAAACATTCCTGCTCCAGCGGCGGCTGAGGTTCTTCCGCCCCGAGGCACATGTGGTCGGTGCTCGGCGGAGCTAGGTGCCGGAGGTTGGCGCCGGACCTTGGCGCCGATGCTCCGAGGCCGTCGATCTCGTCGCGTTCCTGCAATCGGGTTGACAGGACCGTTCGTGTTACGTAGATTATTCATGTGACATTGAGTAATGACCGCGACACCCTGATCTCCGAGCTCGTCGACGAGATGACCTCGTGGAACCCCCGCGACCGGATGAACGCGTTCCGGTCGTGGCTGAAGGGCTCGCTCAGCCTGATCCACCTCCACGTCCTCACCGTCCTCGAGGCGGACGGGCCTCTGCCGATGTCGAAGCTCGCCGAGACCCTCGACGTCTCGGACGCGAGCGCGACTGGAATCGTCGGGCGGATGGAGGAGCGCGGCCTGGTCGAGCGCAGCCACGCGGAGACGGATCGCCGGGTCGTCCTCGTGTCGGCGACGACAGCGGGCGACGCGATCTTTCGGGACATGGCCGAGCACCGCCGGGAGCACCTCACCCGCCTATTTGCCCGGCTTGCCGACGATGAGCTCGCGGCGCTGCTCACGGGCCTGCGCGCCGTGCGAACCGCCCGGGCCGCCCTCCATGCGGAGAAGGCCGAGAGCGAGGAGCCCTCGTGATCGGCCTGCTTCGCGCCTACATCGTGCCGTATCGCGACCAGCTCCTGGTCGTCGTCGGGCTGCTCCTCGTCCAGGCGATCGGGAACCTCTACCTCCCGAACCTCAACGCGGACATCATCAACAACGGCGTCGTCCGTGGAGACACCGACTACATCCTCCGCGTCGGCGCGTTCATGCTCCTGATCACGGTGGTCGTCGGGATCGCCGCGATCGCGAGTGTCTACCTGAGCTCGCTCGTCGCCAATGGCTTCGCCCGCGACGTCCGCAGCGCGGTCTTCAGCACGGTCGAGACGTTCGGCCAGGTCGAGGTCAACCAGTTCGGACCGGCGTCCCTGATCACCCGCAACACGAACGACGTCCAGCAGGTCCAGCAGGTCGTGTTCGTCGGCCTGACGGTCATGGTGTCGGCCCCGATCCTCATCGTCGGCGGAATCTTCATGGCGCTGCGCACCGACGTTCCCCTGTCCGGGTTGCTCGTCGTCGTGCTGCCGCTCATGTTCCTCGTGATCGCGCTCGTGATGAGCCGGGCGATCCCCCTGTTCCGGGCCACCCAGGCGAAGCTCGACCGGATCAACCAGGTGATGCGCGAGACGCTCGCCGGCGTCCGGGTCATTCGCGCGTTCGTCCGTACGCGCCATGAGGAGGCACGGTTCGAGACGGCGAGCATGGATCTCTACGACACCCAGCTCCGGGCCGGCCGGCTGTTCGCGCTGACGCAGCCCGTCATCTTCGCGATCTTCAACCTGTCGACGGTCGCCGCCCTCTGGTTCGGCGCGATCCGCGTCCAGGACGGGGCGCTGTCGATCGGCAACCTGACGGCGTTCCTCCAGTACCTGAGCCAGATCCTGTTCGCCGTCCTGACCGCGGTGTTCGTGTTCGTTCTCGTCCCCCGCGCGGCGGTGTCATCCGGTCGAATCCGCGAAGTCCTCGATACCGAGCCGTCGATCCACGACCCGGAGCACCCGGTCGTCCCTGATCCCGACGGCCCGGATCGCGGCGTCGTCGAGTTCCGCGGGGTCGAGTTCCGCTATCCGGGCGCCCAGGAGCCGGTCCTCCACGACATCTCGTTCCGCGCGGAGCCGGGCCGGACCACGGCGATCGTCGGCAGCACTGGCAGCGGCAAGAGCACGCTCGTGAACCTGATCCCGCGCTTCTACGACGCGACGTCCGGATCGGTGCTGGTCGACGGCGTCGACATCCGGGCGATGGACCGGGAGGATCTGTGGGCGCGGATCGGCGTGATTCCGCAGAAGGCGTTCCTCTTCGGCGGGACCGTCGCGAGCAACCTCCGGTTCGGGGACGGCCACGCCACGGACGAGGATCTCTGGCACGCGCTCGAGATCGCCCAGGGGAGCGACTTCGTCAGCGAGATGGATGGCGGCCTCGAGGCGCCGATCGCCCAGGGCGGAACGAACGTCTCGGGCGGCCAGCGGCAGCGACTCGCGATCGCGCGGGCGATCGTCAAGGACGCCCCGGTGTACATCTTCGACGACAGCTTCTCCGCGCTCGACTTCGCGACGGACGCGCGCCTTCGAGCCGCCCTGGACCGCGAGCTGGGCGGTTCCACCGTGATCATCGTCGCCCAGCGGATCGGGACGATCCTGAACGCCGACCGGATCATCGTCATGGACAAGGGCCGGATCGTCGGCAGCGGCACGCATCGCCAGCTGCTGGAGACGAACGAGACGTACCGGGAGATCGTCTACTCGCAGCTCTCCGAAGCGGAGGCGGTCGCGTGACGGGCCGACCCGGGACCGCCGGCCGGCCCCCCGTGGCGCTGCCGAACGCGAGCGGCCCGCCCGGAGGCGCGCGCCAACCGGACGGACCCGGCGCTCCCGTGTTCCGGCCGGGAGCCGGCGGCCCCGGTGGCCCGGGGGGCCCGGGCGGCCCGGGCGGCCCGGGCGGCCGTCCGATGGGGCCGGGTCCCGGCCGCGGACCCGGGATGATGGGCATGGGCATGCCGCCGGCCAAAGCCAAGGACTTCCGCGGCTCTCTCAAGAGGCTGTTCGGGACGCTCCGGCCGGAGCGACCCCTGATCGTCCTTGTCGTCCTCCTCGCGATCGTCAGTGTCTCGTTCAACGTCATCGGCCCGAAGATCCTGGGCGAGGCGATCAACCGGATCGTCGAAGGCGCCCTCGGGAAGCAGGTCCTCGCCAACGGGGCGACCCAGCAGCAGGTCATCGACGGCGCGCGCGCCCAAGGCAACGATCGGCTCGCCGACATGCTGTCCGGGCTCCACCTCAACCCCGCCGGCATCGACTTCGGGGCACTCGGCGGCCTCCTCGGCGTGCTCGTCGCCGTCTACGTCATCAGCTCGATCTTCGGCTGGATGCAGGGCTGGATCATGGCCGGCGTCACCCAGCGGACCGTCGTCAAGCTGCGCGCGGACGTCGACCGCAAGCTCGGCCGCCTGCCGCTCCGCTACTTCGACAGTCATCCCCGAGGCGACCTGCTGAGCCGGGTCACGAACGACATCGACAACATCGGCCAATCGCTCCAGCAGAGCCTGACCCAGCTGATCTCCTCGCTCCTGACGATCGTCGGCGTGCTCATCCTGATGCTGACGATCAGCCCGCTCCTCGCCGTCATCTCCCTGCTCGCGGTGCCGGCGTCGCTGGCGGTCACGATCCTGATCGTCCGCCGGTCGCAGCAGCAGTTCGTTGCCCAATGGGCGTCGACCGGCGCGCTCAACGGCCATGTCGAGGAGATGCACACCGGCCACGCGATCGTCAAGGCGTTCGGCCGCCAGCGCGAGGCGATCGAGGTCTTCAACCGCGAGAATGACCGCCTCTTCAACGCGAGCCGGCGGGCCCAGTTCATCTCCGGGATCATCCAGCCGGCGATGACGTTCATCTCGAACCTGAACTACGTCGCGATCGCGGTCATCGGCGGCCTCCGCGTCGCCGCGGGCCAGCTGAGCATCGGGGACGTCGTGGCGTTCATCCAGTACTCGCGCCAGTTCACCTTCCCGATCATCCAGACCGCCAGCATCATCAACGTCCTCCAATCGGCGGTCGCCTCGGCCGAGCGGGTCTTCGAGCTTCTCGACGAGCCGGAGGAGTCGGCCGACCCGGTCCCGGCGGTCCCGCTCGACGCGCCCGTCGGCGCGGTCCGATTCGAGGACGTCGCGTTCCGTTATCTGCCCGACCAGCCGTTGATCGACGACCTCGGGCTCGACGTGGCGGCCGGGGCGACGATCGCGATCGTCGGTCCGACCGGCGCCGGCAAGACGACCCTCGTCAATCTCCTGATGCGGTTCTACGAGCTCGACGGCGGCCGGATCACGATCGACGGGATCGACACCCGCGACCTCACGCGTAACGCGCTCCGGCGTTCGTTCGGGATGGTCCTCCAGGACACGTGGCTCTTCCACGGCACGATTCGCGAGAACATCGCCTACGGCCGGCTCGACGCGACCGATGCCGACCTCCTCGCCGCCGGCGAGGCCGCCCACGTCGACCACTTCGTCCGGACCCTGCCGGACGGCTACGACACGGTCGTCGACGACGACGCCACGAATCTGTCGGCCGGCGAGAAGCAGCTGCTCACGATCGCCCGGGCCTTCCTTGCCGACCCGCCGATCCTGATCCTCGACGAGGCCACCTCGTCGGTCGACACCCGGACCGAGGTCCTGATCCAGCGGGCGATGGCCCGGCTGATGCGCGGCCGGACGACGTTCGTCATCGCCCACCGCCTCTCGACGATCCGTGACGCCGACACGATCCTCGTGATGGAACGCGGCCACATCGTCGAGCAGGGGACGCATGACGAGCTGCTCGCCCGAGGCGGCACCTACGCGGATCTCTATCAGAGCCAGTTCGGGGAGGCTCTCGCCGAAGCCGTGTGAGCCGAGGCGCGACGAGGGGCATGACGCGGCCCTCGCCGACGTCCGGCGAGGGCCGTGCCGAGCAGCGGGCGGTCAGACTTCGGTGCAGCTCGAGCGGAAGGTGTACTTGCCGGACGAGATGTAGCCGAACCGATCGGCGGCCAGGTCATGACCGTCAACGGACCCGGTCACGTCGGCCTGGCGATTCGAGCCCTTGAACGCTTCGTGAGTGCGGCAGGTGCCGTCATCCCAGGCGTTGCGACCCTTCGACGTCTGCAGCGGGCCGAAACCCGTCCAGCCGGCGCTCACGACGATGTCCCGTGTCGAGCCGGGGTCGCACGCGAACTTCTCGCAGGCGAGGTCCTCGACGGTCACGGTCGTCGGCGCGAGGCTCGCCGACTGGAGCTTTCCGTCAACCTTGATCGCGCCGGCCGGGAGATCGACCCGGCAGCCGCGCTCGAACGACGGGGTTCCGACGAACTCGCCGGTCAGCTCGGAGACGGTGTAGTGCGAGACCGCGGCGCACAGCTGGCTGGCGTGGGTCACACCGGTGACGTTGTCGCTCATCTTCCCGGCGAAGACATAGATCTGCTGGTCCGTACACGTCTGGGTGTCATCGCCGTTGGACGTACATGCCGTCGCGAACATCTCGGCTGTGCTGCCGTTCTGGCTATAGGTGGCGTCGCCGGGCGGCGTGGTGTCGGCCGCCACCGGCCCGGCCGACACGGCGATCATGCTGACGACCGCGATGGCGCCGACGGCTCGGCGAAGGGCAACGAACGGGTGCTTGGTCACGGGGGATCCCTCCCAATGGCCGCGAAGGCTTCGCGGCGCTGTCCCGTGAACGCTCGGGCCCGTCGCTTGTTACTCGCCCGCCCCCGTCGCGACTGATGCGACACAGCCGCAAAACGTTGTCGAGATTTTGCATATGATGCTCCAATGACACGACGACTGGCCGAGGTTGCGCGCAAGGTCGGCGTCAGCGAGGCGACGGTGAGCCGGGTGCTCAACGGCAAGCCCGGCGTCGCCGAGGCGACCCGTCAGGCCGTCCTCACGGCGCTCGACGTCCTCGGCTACGAGCGACCGTCGAAGCTCCGCGGCGAGCGGGCCCGCCTCGTCGGGCTCGTCCTGCCCGAGCTCCAGAACCCGATCTTCCCGGCGTTCGCCGAGGTCATGGGGGTCGCGCTCGCCCAGCGCGGTTTCACCCCCGTCCTGTGCACGCAGACGGCGGGCGGCGTATCCGAGGCGGACTACGTCGAGCTGCTCCTCCAGCAGCAGGTCTCCGGCGTCGTGTTCGCGGGTGGTTTGTACGCCCAGGAGCAGGCGCCCCACGGCCACTACGCACGGCTCGCCGAGCGGGGCCTGCCGACCGTGCTCGTCAATGCGTCGATCGAGGGACTCGGCTTCCCGCGGGTGTCGTGCGATGACGCCGTGGCTGTGGAGCAGGCCATGGGCCACCTCCTCTCGCTCGGTCACACCCGGATCGGCGTTCTTGCCGGCCCGATCGACCACATCCCGTCGCGGCGCAAGGTCGCCGCGGCGATGGCGATGGCCGCCCGGGCCGGCATCCCGTTCGGGCCGGATCGGGTCGCCCGGGCGTGGTACTCGATCGAGGCCGCCCAGGCCGGGGCGGCCCGCCTGATCGAGGACGGGGTCACCGGGATCGTGTGCGCCAGCGATCTGATGGCACTCGGTGCGATCCGTGCCGCGAAGCGCGCCGGCCGGGGCGTACCGGCCGACGTGTCGATCGTCGGCTTCGACGATTCGTTCCTGATGAACTGCACCGAGCCGCCGCTGACGACGGTCCGCCAGCCGATCGAGCCGATGTGCCGCATGGTGATCGAGCTGCTCGTCCGGCAGGTGGCGGGCGCGCCTATCCAGCACGACGAGCTCCTGTTCGAGCCCGAGCTGGTCGTCCGCGCCTCGACCGGGCCCGCCTCCGCCGCGTAATCGTCCGCTTCCGTCGGCCCCGCGCGGGCGTCGCGTTGCCACGTTTCGCCAAATGTTTGTAAAGTTCTTGCATTCTTCTGTCGACTCATGTACGTTGTGCCGCGACGACGGCGACGCTGGACAAGCGTTTCGGCCCGCCGCGCTCCGAGGTCTCGTCCGTGACCGAGATGACGCTCACGTCAGCAGCGACCGGCCCGCACACCCGCGGAGCCGCCCTGGATCCCCGGCCGTGGTGGCGTGACGCCGTCATCTACGAGGTCTACCCGCGGAGCTTCGCGGACGGCAACGGCGACGGCATCGGGGACCTCGCCGGCGTCCGATCGAAGCTTCCGTACCTCGTCGATCTCGGCGTGGATGCCATGTGGTTTACCCCCTGGTATCGCTCGCCGCTCGCCGACGGCGGCTACGACGTCGCCGACTACCGGGCGATCGACCCCGCCTTCGGGACCCTCGAGGAGGCCGAAGAGCTGATCGCGGCCGCCACCGCGGTCGGCATCCGGACGATCGTCGACATCGTCCCGAATCACGTATCCGATCAGCACGCGTGGTTCCAGGCCGCGCTGGCCTCGGCACCCGGCTCGCCCGAGCGGGCCCGTTTCTGGTTCCACTCGGGCCGAGGTCCGGGGGGTGACGAGATTCCGACCGCGTGGCCCTCGAACTTCTCGGGACCGGCGTGGACGCGGACGACGAACCCCGACGGGTCGCCGGGCGAGTGGTACCTCCACCTGTTCTCGGCGTCGCAACCCGATCTCAACTGGGACCACCCCGACGTGCGCCGCGAGCACGAGGCGATCCTCCGCTTCTGGTTCGACCGAGGCGCCGCGGGGATCCGGATCGATTCGGCCGCCCTGCTCGTCAAGGATCCGGATCTGCCCGAGATCCCGGCGATGCCCTCGCCGGGCGCTCATCCCACGACCGACCGCGACGCCCTGCACGACATCTACCGGAGCTGGCGGGCGATCGCGGACGGCTATCCCGGGACCCGGGTCCTCGTGGGCGAGCTGTGGATCCCCGATGTCGAACGCTTTGCGCTGTACCTCCGGGCGGACGAGCTGCACACCGCCTTCAACTTCGACTTCATGACCCGGCCGTGGCGGGCCGCCGATCTACGAGCCTCGATCGACGCCACCCTCGCCGCGCATGCGCCGGTCGGCGCGCCGGCCACGTGGCTCCTCTCGAACCACGACGTGACCCGCCCGGTCACCCGCTACGGACAAGCCGACTCGTCGTTCGCGTTCGTGACCAAGCGCCGCGGAACGCCGACCGATCTCGCGAGGGGCATGCGCCGGGCGCGGGCCGCCGCGCTCCTGTGCGCGGCCCTGCCCGGGTCGCTCTACATCTACCAGGGCGAGGAGCTCGGCCTCGAGGAGGTCCAGGACCTGCCCGAGGAGCAGCTCGAGGACCCGATGTACCTCCGCTCCGGGGGCGTCGACCCCGGTCGCGACGGGTGCCGCGTCCCGCTGCCGTGGGCCGGCGACGTCCGGCCGTTCGGCTTCAGTCCCGCGGGCGCGTCGAGCGAGCCGTGGCTCCGCCAGCCGGCCGATTGGGGCCTCAGGACGGTCGAGGCCCAGCGGCGTGACCCGACATCGATGTTGAACCTGTACCGGGCGGCCCTCCGCATCCGCCGGGCCGAGCCCGGTCTCGGCGATGGGCCGCTGCGCTGGCTGGCCACCGCCGCCGACGTCCTTGCGTTCGCCCGCGGCGACGAGTTCGTCGCGATCACCAACCTGTCGCCGGTGTCGGTCGCGTTGCCGGTCGCTGGCGAGCTGCTGCTCGCCAGCGTCGATCTCGACAGTGGCCGTCTCCCGCCCGATGCGTCGGCGTGGATCCGAACCGATCGCGAACGCCTCGCCCGGTCACCCGGGTGGTCGACAAGGGAAGCGGAATGAGGAGGAGTGGATGAAAGAGAAGGCAGGCGTCGGGATCGACGCGGTGCTGCGATCCACCATGGTCCGGACGCATTTGAGCGAAAGTGAGTGAACCAGTGATGACATCTCGACCTCCACGCCGGCACGCGGCCTTCGCCCTCGCGGCGATTGCGGCGCTTCTTGTGAGTGCGTGCTCTTCCTCGGCAACCCCGGCCCCGTCGAACGCTCCGGCCGCATCAACGGCCGCGTCCGCCCCGAGCGCCGCCGCCAACAAGCCCGTGACGATCACGGTCGGCGCCCTGCGACCGGGCGCCACCCAGGAGGCGGTCGACGCCCTGAACCTCCAAATCAGCGAGTTCGAGGCCAAGTACCCCTGGATCACCGTCAAACCCGCCGAGTACAACTGGACCGCCACGACCTTCACCGCCCAGCTGGCCGCCGGCACCCTGCCCGACGTGTTCACGATCCCGTTCACCGATGGCAAGGGCCTGATCGCCCAGCACCAGATCGTCAACATCAACGACCGCCTCCAGGCGTTGCCGTACATCGGCAAGTTCAACAAGAACGTACTCGTCAACGGCCAGGACAAGGACGGCAAGATCTGGGCCCTCCCGACCCAGGCATACGGCATGTCGCTCACCTACAACCGGACCCTCTTCAAGAACGCCGGTCTCGATCCCGACAAGCCGCCGACCACGTGGGACGAGGTCCGGGCGGCGGCAAAGACGATCGCCACGAAGACCGGCCAGGCCGGCTACGCCGAGATGGCCACCGAGAACACCGGCGGCTGGCAGCTCACGACCGCGACGTACGCGCTCGGCGGCCGGATGGAGTCCGTCGGCGCTGACGGCAAGGTCACCGCCACGGTCAACAACGACAAGACCAAGGCCGCCCTCGGCTATCTGAAGTCCCTCCGCTGGGACGACAACTCGATGGGCTCGACCTTCGACTACGCCTGGGGAAGCATCAACCAGGCGTTCGCCGCGGGCCAGATCGGCATGTTTACCGGCGGCTCAGACCTCTACACCGCCATGGTCCAGAACAACCATCTCAACCCCGACGACTACGGCGTCACCACGATCCCGCTCGCCAGCGATCCGAATGCCGGCGTCCTCGGTGGCGGAACGCTCGTTGCGGTCAACGTCGTCTCGACCGGGGCCCAGCGCGACGCGGCCGTCAGCTGGATCGACTTCTATTACATGCAGAAGCTCCTGACGCAGGAGGGCGCCACGGCCGACGCCAAGGCGCTCAAGGCCAACAACCAGCCCGTCGGGGTGCCGGCCCTGCCGATCTTCGACAAGGCAACGTACGACGAGTCACAGACCTGGATCAAGGACTTCATCAACGTCCCGACGGCCCAGATGACGGCCTTCACCTCGAAGATCTTCGACCAGCCGCTCGTCACCGAGCCGGTCGTCCATACTCAGGATCTGTACGCGGCCCTCGATCCCGTGGTACAGGCCGTCCTGACCGACAAGAACGCCGACATCAACGCTCTGCTCGATGCGGCGAACAAGGCGATCCAGGCCAAGATCGACGCGGGCTGACCCTGGATCCAACGATGGGGTCCCGATCACCGGGGCCCCATCGACCTGCCGCTGCCGGTCCGGGCCGAGCCAGCCCGGACCGCAGCGAGCCAGACAGGATCGAGGTCGACACGAAGGCATGGGAACGTACGCCGAAGCGGCCGTTTCAGTGACCGACGCCCGCAGGCGGCGGGCCGTCCGCCTCCGGATCACGCGGGACGGGCTGAGCACGCTCGTCTTCCTGCTGCCGTTTCTCCTGGTCTTCGCGGTCTTCTCGTGGTTCCCGATCCTCCGGGCGTTCGTGATGAGCGTCCAGGTCACCAATCTCGTTTCCGAGCCGACCTTCGTCGGCCTTCAGAATTTCGGCCAGGTGCTCGCCGATCCGCTGTTCGGCATCGCCGTCCGGAATACCGCCTGGTTCGCGCTCCTGGCGCTCGTCTTCGGCTTCCCGATCCCGATCATCCTGAGCGTCCTGATCAGCGAGACGCGCCGCCACCGCGGGCTCTACAGCGCCCTCGTCTACCTGCCGGTGGTGATTCCACCGGTGGTCGCGGTTCTCCTGTGGCGGACGTTCTTCGATGCCAGCCCGACCGGCGTCTTCAACACGATCCTCGGCTGGATCGGGGTGCACCCGCTGCCCTGGCTCCAGAACGCGGGAAGCGCGATGCCGTCGATCGTGATCGAGGCGACCTGGGCCGCCGCGGGCGGAACGGTGATCATCTATCTCGCCGCGTTGCGGAGCGTGCCGCCCGAGCTCTACGAGGCCGCCGAGGTCGACGGAGCATCGATCTGGCGGAAGATCCGGTTCATCACGCTGCCCCACCTGCGGGGCGTCCTCTTCGTGACATTGATCCTCCAGCTGATCGCGACCGCCCAGCTGTTCACCGAGCCGCTGCTCTTCACCAAGGGCGGCCCGGCCAACTCGACGACGACGATCCTCCTGCTCATCTACCACTACGCCTTCCAGAACAGCCTCGGCGGGGACTACGGCATGGCGGCGGCGCTGAGCGTCATGCTCGCGGCCTTCCTGGCCGTGTTCACCGCCGGGTATTTCCTGCTGACGCGGTCTTGGAGCACGTCGTCGTGAACCTGCTCGTTCGCGATCGCCGGACCGCACCGCCCGTGGCGCAGGATCGGGGCGTCCTGTCGGCGGCGGACTGGCGGCGGCGCCGGACGCGCTGGACGATGAATGCGATCCAGGCCGGGACGCTCGTGTTCCTGCTCGTGGTCGGACTCGGACCCGTGCTCTGGATGGCCAAGTCATCGATCACGCCAACCCAGGACACGCTGCGGACGCCGATGGCGCTCTGGCCGCACGGCTTCGACCTGGGCTTCTTCGTGACCGCCTGGACGCGGACCCACATCGACCACTACCTGTGGAACACGGTCGTCATCGCGTTCGGCTCGTGGGTGGTCCAGATCGTCGTCGCGACGACGGCCGGCTTCGCCCTCGCCGTGCTGCGCCCGCGACTCGGCCGGCTCCTGATGGGTCTCGTGATCGCGACGTTGTTCGTCCCGCCGATCGTGCTCCTCGTCCCGCTCTACCTGACGGTCGTCGACGTGCCGATCGTCCACATCAAGATGATCGATTCGTTCTGGGCGATCTGGCTGCCGGCCGGGGCGAGCGCGGTCAACATCGTCCTGATCACGCGCTTCTTCCGGAGTCTGCCGGGCGAGATCTTCGAGGCCGCCCGGGTCGACGGTGCCGGCCCGTTCCGCCTGTTCTGGTCGGTCGTGCTGCCGATGTCGCGGCCGATCATCGGAGTCGTCTCGGTGTTCGCGGTGATCGCCACCTGGAAGGACTACCTGTGGCCGCTGCTGGTCCTTCGCAACCCGGACCTCCAGCCGCTGTCCGTCCGGCTGCCGACCCTCCAGCCGACGACCGAGCTCGACATCTTCATCGCAGCCCTGACGATCTCCAGCGTCATCCCGATCGCGCTGTTCCTGATCTTCCAGAGGATGTTCCTGCAGGGCGCCGGCCTCAGCGGCGCCCTCAAGGGGTGATACCTCAGGATCGTCGACTGTCGTGCTGGAACGACGATGACCGCGTTACCTCGGGCCGATGGCGTCGCGGAGCTCCGCCTCGGACCTCGGTGAGTCGGCCGTAGGTCCGCCCTCGCAGACCCGCGTCCCCGCCGAAGCGCGACGAACACAATCGCGCCGGCTTACTCGCTGAAACGTTCCTCTTTCCATGGGTCAGCATCGTTGTTGTAGCCGTAGCGCTCCCAGAAGCCCAACTGATCATGGTCGAGGAACTCGAGGCTGCGGACCCACTTCGAGCTCTTCCAGAAGTAGCGCTTCGGGATGAACAGCCGGAGCGGATAGCCGTGCTCGAGCTCGAGCGGCCGGCCATCGTATGTGTCGGCGAGGAGCACGTCGTCGTCGTCGAGGACGCTCAGCGGGACGTTGGCGGTGTAGCCCTGCTCGGCGTGGGACACGACGTGGGTCGCGGTCGGGCGGACCTGGGCGAGGCGGAGGATCTCCTGGATCGGAACGCCCTCCCAGTCCGTGTCGAGCTTCGTCCAGCGCGTGACGCAGTGGATGTCCGTGTGGACGGTATTGCGCGGCAGGGCCTTGAACTGGTCCCAGGTCAGCGTGAAGGGATTGTCGACCTCGCCGTAGACCTTGAAGTCCCAGGTCGCGAGATTCGTCTTCGGGACCGAGCCGTAGTGGAGGACGGGGAACTTGTCGGTCTTGTACTGGCCGGGCGGAATGCGCGCGGCCGTGGCGGGGTCCTTCTCCTTGCCGCCGAAGAGGCGTTCGAACATGATGTCTCCGAGTCTGCGGGCAGCCGCCATCGTTGCACATCGGGCGGTCGGACCGATGTCGAGGCGATGACGAGCGGGCCGGTCCGAGCCGTTCGATCGCTTGGGATCGGGTAGGCTTCCGCCTCGTGGACCGCCCAACCGACGTCGCCGGTGACGCCGAATTCTCCCCGCCCACGGGCCGACCGAAGGTCGTCATCGTCATGCCCGCCTACAACGCGGCCAGGACGCTGGAGCGGACGTACGCCGACATCCCCCGCGCGGGCATCGACGGAATCATCCTCGTCGACGACGTCTCGAAGGACGAGACGGTCGGCATCGCCCGTCAGCTCGGTCTCGACGTGATCATCCACCAGCAGAACCTCGGCTACGGCGGCAACCAGAAGACCTGCTACGAGGCCGCCCTGAGCCACGGCGCCGATATCGTCGTCATGCTCCACCCCGACTACCAGTACGACGCGACACGAATCCCCGACCTGATCGCGCCGATCGTCCGCGGCGAGTGCCACATGATGCTCGGCAGCCGGTTCCTGGGCGACCCGCTCGCGGGCGGCATGCCGCGCTGGAAGTACGTCTCCAACCGCTTTCTCACGATCCTTGAGAACGTCGCGTTCGGACTCCGTCTCTCCGAATACCACACAGGGCTGCGGGCCTACAGCCGGCGCCTCCTCGAGACGATCCCGTACGGCCTCAACAGCAACGACTTCGTCTTCGACCAGGAGCTGATCGCCCAGGTCGTGGCGGCGGGGATGGGTCGGCGGATCGGCGAGATCGCGGTCCCGACGCGCTACTTCGAGGAGGCCAGCTCGGTCGGGTTCCAGCGGAGCGTCGTCTACGGGCTGTCGACGCTTCGCGTCGTCGGCCGCTACCTGCTCCATCGGATCGGCCTTCGGCGGAGCGCCCAGCTGACCGCCCGCCGGCCGCAGCCGCCGAACCCCGCCAACTGACGGCAGCGCGTCGAGCGATGCGGAGCGGCCCGATCGTCCGTGCCCTCGTCGGTGGTGCGATCTCGATCGCCGCGCTGTGGTTCGTCCTCGGTGGCACCGACCTCGCCAAGACCGCCGACATCCTGAGCCGGGCCGACCTGCGCTGGGTGGTTGGCGCGGCGGTCTTCCTGACCCTCGACCTGGCCTTTCGGGCGCTCCGCTGGCAGCGCCTCCTGCGCCCGATCGCGATCGTCCGCTATCCACCGATGCTCGGCTACCTGCTGATCGGCTATCTCGCCAACAACATCCTGCCGGCCCGCCTCGGGGAGCTCGTCCGGAGCCACTACCTCGGGGATCGCGAGGGGATCAGTCGGGCGTCCGCCCTCGGGACGGTCGTCGTCGAGCGGATCGTCGACCTCGTCGCCGTCGTGGCGATCGCGTCGGTCGCCCTCCTGATCCTGAGCGTGCGCGGCGTCGTGGGCAACGCGGTCCTGGTCGGGGCGGCCGTGACCGGCCTGTTCCTGATCGTCCTCGCGATCGGGATCGTCGCGCATCGGCTGCCCGGTCTCGACCGGATCCGGGCCGTCGTCGAGGGCTACCCGCGGGTCCGCGACCTCGCCCGCAGCCTCCAGGACGGGCTGGCGGTGGCGGCCCGGCCACGGACCGTCGGCGAAGCGATCGTGGCGAGCGGCGCCTCGTGGACGATGGCGATCCTCGCCTTCGCCGCGGTCGGCCAGGCGCTCGGCATCCAGCTGTCGATGGGCCAGGCGGCCCTCATCGCATCGGGCGTCGCCCTCGCGAGCGCGGTGCCGGCGGGCCCGTCGAACCTCGGCACGTTCGAGCTCGCCGCCCAGGAGCTCGGCAAGGCGGTCGGCCTTGAGCAATCGTCAGCACTGGCCCTGGGCGTGCTCGTCCATGTGACGATCCTCGTCGTGACCTCGATCGGCGGAGCGACCGCGTTCGCCCGCCTCGGCTGGCGAGGGACGCCCCTCGGCGAGGCCTGAGCGATTCGCCCCGGACGGCGATCGCCGCGGGGTGGCCGTCAGACGGCGGGCGCGGGCGTCATCGGCTGAGCGGGCTTGAAGACGGCGTGCTGCGGAGCGGCGACGTGGGCACCGTGAGCCGGGACCCGGTCGTACGGCTCGAAGCTCAGTGGGCCGCCGGCCGTCCGGGTCACCCGGTGGAACTCGAGCGCGTACGACTCGTACATCTCGTCGATGAGGCTGACCGCGCGGACGTGGTCGGGCCGCCCGGCGGCGGCGCGGGCGTCGGCCCGGCTGAGCCACAGGCAGAACGAGAGGCAGGACCCATCGCTGGCTGCCGGTCCCTTGAAATAGTGGACGAAGCCCGGCGAGGTGGCGGCTTCGCGATGGGCAAGCTCGTCGAACAGGCTGAGCCGCGTCTCGTCGGCGCCGGTCCGACGGATCGAGCGGAAGGCGACGAGATACCACTCCCCGTCACCGAGCTCCGCGGTCGCGTCCTGCCAGTTGAAGGCGCTCGCGACCGGCAGCGACGCATAGCCCTCCGACACCGGGGCCAGGCGCTGCAGCAGGTCCATTGAGACGGAGCATAGGCTCGCACCAAGAATTGTCAAATACCGAGATCGGACTATTCCGAATGCCGGGAGTCCTGGGAGAATGGTCCTGGCCCCAGGGCGCCGACGACGCTGTTGGCGGCGCCCGGCAGTAGCCGGGCGACACGCGTGCGCCACGCGAGACCGCAGCGGCCCTCCGGGCCCGTGACGCCGATGGCCGCGACAATCCCGTCCTCTCGGAATATGGGAGCTGCGATGGCCACACTGCCGGAAACCACCTCGCCGACGGACCGGGCGATCCCGCTCGTGATCACGTCGGCGAGGTCCGCCCGAAGCCGCTCGGGATCCACGGACGGACCGGACGGCAGCTCCTGGGCCATGACCTCGTCGAGGATGTCCGGTGGCGCGAAGGCGAGCAGGGCCTTGCCGAACGCCCCGCTCTGGAGCGGCAGGCTCGTCGTCGGAGCGATCGTCACGCGGAGGGCCTGGCTCGACGGGATCTCGTGGAGGCACACCGCCGCCAGCCCGAGGCGCCGGACGATGATCGCCGTTTCGCCGGTCTCGTCGGCCAGGAGGCGGAGAACGGGATCGGCCGTCCGGATCAGCTCCTCCGCGGTGATGTTGGCCCCGCTGCCGATGATCAGCCGCGGCCCGAGCCGGTACCCGGCGTCGCGGCGATCGATGAAGCCGAACTCCGCCAGCGTCCGGAGGTAGCGATAGATCGTCGAGACCGGCGTCTCGAGGAGGGTGCTCAGCTCGTCCGCCCGGATCTCGCCGCGATCGGCGATCGTCAGGAGAACGCGAAGCCCGCGAGCGAAGGAGGTGTCCTCGTGGGCCTCCTCCGGCGGTCGATCACGGGCGGTCGACATCGCTCCTCCCCCGTGGCCCGACGACGGGCGCGGCGCCGAACGCGGCGCGCGAGATCTCGCCGGTGCGGACGGCCGCGGCCAGTCCCTGGACGTCCGGCACCTGGTCGCCCATGCCGAGGGACGGAACGTGCCGCCGGACGGCGCCAACGGCCCGCGCCGTGCCCAGGCCGGACCGGTTCCCACGCAGCTCGACCGCCTGGGCCCCGACCGCCAGCTCGATCGCGACGATCGTGGCGCCGAGGTCGACCATCTCGGCCAGCCGCCGGGCAGCGAGCGGGGCCATCGTCGTCCGGTCCTCGATCCCCTCGGCATGGGCGGTCGAGGCCAGCTCGAAGGAGACGGGCGCGGCGAGGAGGCGGGCTTCCACCGCCAGACTCTGGGCGGCGAGGCTGAGGTACGTCAAGCCTGCGTGGGCGGTCCCGCCGTCCGGGGCGAGACCGGTCGGCAGGCCGGACCACGGGGTGTAAAGGCTCTTCACGACGCGCTCCGTTGCGACACCGAATGCGGACGCGAGGACGATCCGAACGTAGTCGAGCGCGGCCGAGAGCGGCAGGATCTCGAAGTTGGCCACGGAGACGACGCGGTCCTCGTCGGGGACGACGATCGGGTTGCCCTGGGACGCGTTCAGCTCGATCGAGACCACGGAGTCGACATAGGCGAGGGCGTCGCGACAGGCGCCCTGGACCTGCGGCAGGTTCCGGAAGCTGAGGGGATCCTGGAGGTTGCGAGCGACGCCCGGCTCGTGGATCGCGCTTCCGGCCAGGAGCTCAGACAGACGCTCGAGTGTCGTCCGGATCCCCGGATACGGGCGGACCCGCCCGACGGCGGGATGGAGCATGGTCGGGTTTGCCGCGAAGCCGTCGAGGCTGACGGCTCCGGCGACATCCATCGCGTCGAGGAGGACCGCCGTGTCGGCGATCGCGAGTGCCGCCCAGGCCGTCGAGAAGGCGTTGCTGTCGAGCAGGGCCGTGCCTTCGCCGGGCTCCAGGTCCATCTCGCCGAACAGGGCCACCGCGAGCTCGGCGAGCGGCGCCAGGTCGGCCTGGCCGACCGATCCGATCGCGTGGACGAGGGGCGTCTGACCGGCATTGAGCGCGGCGATCAGCCGGTCGGCCAGCTCTGGCCGAACGCCGGGCGAGCCCTCCGCGAAGTGGTTGGCGAGGCGCAGGATCGTGGCCCGGACGACGTCCGCCGGAACGGGCGGTCCCTGGCCGACGAGGTGGTGGGCCAGCATCCACGACGAATAGGCGGCAGCTTCGCCCGCCGGCACCATGACTCGCTTCAGGACGCCGACGCCGGTCGTCGTCCCGTAGACGGGCGCGCCGGCATCGATCGAACGCTGGACGATCGCGTGTGTTCTGTCCATCCGCGCGCGGGCGACGGTGTCGAGCGCGACGGGCTCCCCGGCCCGGGCTACCCGAACGAGCGCGTCGCGATCGAGGTCGCGCCCCGTCAAGACGACGGTCATCGGCGGGACCCGGGGGCGATGCCGGTCGCGGGCACGAAGAAGCCCGTCCGGGGACCGGACGGGCTTCGATCGATCAACGGTTGCCGAGGGTCACGGAATCAGGCCCTGGGCCTTCAGGAACGCCTTGGCGACCTCCGCGACGTCCTTCTGGTTGACGGCGACGTCGACGCCCATCGTGGTGAGCGCCTCGGTCGTGATCTTCGCGGAGGCGTCGTTGAGGATCTTCTCGAATGCGTCTTTGTCGACCTTGGCCAGGTAGTCGTTGCGGACGAGCGGCGCGAGGTTCTCGGCCGGCTGGGTCTGCTTGTCATCGACGAGAACGATGAAGCCGAACTGGGCGATCGCCGGCTGGGTCGAGCAGAACTCGGCGACATCGATCGCCTTGCCCTGCAGGGCCTGGGCCATCGGCACGTCGCACGCACCGAGCGCGGTCCGCTTGGCCGGCGGGTAGTTGATCCCGTAGTCCTTGAGCGCGCCCGCGCAGAGCGGGTTCGTGTCGCAGTCGGACGGGAGGCCCCACTTGAGATCGGCCTGATGCGCGGCCAGGTCGCTCATGTTCTTCAGGCTCATCGTCGTCGCAGTGTCGGGGCGGACCGCGAAGGCGTTCGTGTCGGTCCCCGGTGCAATGGCGAGCACGGTGATGTTCTTGCTCTTGGCGTCGAGCGCAGCCTGGAGCGCCGTCGCGTTCTTCTGGCCGTCACCAGTGATCTTGGTCTTGTCGTAGAAGCCGAGGCCGGACCCGACATACTCGGGGACCAGGTCGACCTGGCCGGCGTCCATGATCGGGATCCGCTGCTGACGAGAGCCGAGAGCGAATTTGCGAATGACTTTGTAGCCGGCGTTCTCCAGGACCTGGGCGTAGATCTCGCCGACGAGCTTGGACTCGTAGAAGTTGTCCGAGCCGATCCGGATGTCGGCCTTCGCGGCCGCCGAGGCCGGAGCCGACGGGGTCGTGCTTGCGGCCGCCGACGATGGTGCTGTGCTGGGGGCCGACGATGGTGCCGTGCTCGCTCCGGTGGAGCAGGCGCTGATCAGCACCAGCAACGTCAGTCCAAGCGCCAGCACGCGGGTTGTCCGCATGTGGGTGTCCTCCTCAACCTTGCCGCGGGGAGCGGCATCGCCCGCGTACATTACCAGCGGACTCGCCGGACGTCGCCCTGCCCGGCTACGCGGCAGCGCCCGGCGCCGGACTCGCCAGGTCCGGCCCGCCCGCGACGGATGCGGGACTCGACCTCTCGCCGCGGCGCGGCGGCCGCAGGGCGCGCGGCGTCAGCCGACGCTGGACCCAGGCCAGGATCAGGTCCACTCCGATCGCCAGACCCGCGACGAGAATCGCCCCGCCATAGATGGATGGGTAGCCAGCTTCGCCCTGGTTCAGTCCGTCGAAGATGAACCGGCCGAGACCGCCGCCGCCCAGGATGGCCCCGATCGTCGCGGTCGCGATCACCTGGAGGGTCGCCGTGCGGAGCCCGCCGACCAGGATGGACGAGGCGAGCGGGATCTCGATCCGGGTCAGGATCTGCCGCTCGGAGAGACCCATGCCCCGCCCGGCTTCGATCAGGTCCCGATCGACCGAGCGAAGCCCGGCATAGGTGGAGACGAGGAGCGGCGGAATCGCGAGGAACGTCATGGCCAGAAAGATGGGCAGGAACGTCAGGCCGAATCCCGCGTCGTAACCCAGGATCGGCGCGAGGGTCAGGGTCAACGGCAGGGGGATGACCATCATTGCGTAGGACGGAACCGCCCGGCCGATGTTCGCGAGGTTGATCGCCACTCCGGATCCTCGGTTGGTGTGGCCGACGTAGAGTCCGATCGGGACCGCGATCAGAATGGCCAGCAGGACCGACGAGCCGGCGATGACGAGGTGCTCGAAGAGCCTCGCCGGGATCCCGGACGAGCCGGACCATTGGGCAGGGTCGGAGAAGAACGCGGTGATGTTGTCCATCAGCCGGCCCCGACCCGGGCGTGGGCCCAGGGCGTGATCAGCCGCTCGAAGCGGACGAACAGGAAGTCGGCCGAGAAGGCGAGCAGGACCGAGAGCGCGGCACCGAGGAGGTACTTGGTCGGGAAGAACGTCTGGATCCCCTCCGTGATCAGTTGCCCGAGGCCACCGAACGTATCGCCACCGAGCACGGAGGCGACGGTGGCGAGGCCGATCGTGGTCACGCTGGCCAGGCGGATGCCGGCGATCATCAGCGGAACGGCGAGGGGAAGCTCCACGCGGAACAGCCGCTGCCGGCGGGTGTAGCCCATTCCCTCGGCGGCTTCGAGGATCTCCGCAGGCACGGACGTGAACCCCGCGGCAAAGCTGCGGAACAGGATGAGCAGCGTGTAGGTGGTGAGCGGGATCAGGGCCGTGATCAGGGTGAGCCCGGTGATCGGGAGCAGCAGGGCGAATGCGGCGAGGCTCGGGATCGTGTAGAGCAGGCCGGTGATCGCGGTGATCGGCGCGTATACCCGGTGCTGTCGGACCGCCCAGACCGCGAGCACGAGCGAGATGACGATCCCCAGGATCAGGGGCAGGATCGACAGCTGGAGGTGCTGGACGATCCGCTCGCCGACGCTCCCAAGGTGACCGACGACCCAGCCGAAATCGAAGACCTTCGTGCCGGGCGGCATCTCAGGCCCTCACCTCGACCGCGTCGGGTGTCGCCCCCGGATCGTCGGCCGGGTCCGGCTCGCCGATCTCGGGGTCCGGCGGCGGGACCTGATCGAAGGTGGCCGCGTGCTCGCCTTCGCGCATCTTGTCGGCGATCGTGTCGATCGACAGGAGGCCCTGAACCGCGCCGGTCCGGTCGACGACGATCCCGGTCTGGACGTCGGCGTCGAGCATCATCGACAGGGCGTCCTTGAGCGTTGTCCGTTTGTTCAGGATGGGCGAGCTCGGGTTGGCCAGCGACTCGCTGAGGCCGCCCTCGGCAGGAATGTCCCCGTGGGCGATCCAGCCGATCGGCTTGTTGCCGTGGTCGATCAGGAGCAGGTAGCGGAGTGGATCGTCGAGCGCCCGACGGCGGGCGTCGGCGGCGTTGTCTCCGGGCCGGGCGGTGACGGCCGGGCGAAGCGGGACGTCCGAAATCCTGAGGAGCGACAGGCGCTTGAGCCCGCGGTCCTGACCGACGAAGCGGGCGACGAACTCCGACGCGGGAGCGGCCAGGATGTCGAGCGGCCGCCCGAATTGGGCGAGGATCCCGCCGGTCTGGAAGACGGCGACGAGGTCGCCCATCTTGATCGCCTCGTCGATGTCGTGGGTCACGAACAGGATCGTCTTCGCGATGGTCTCCTGGAGCCGCAGGAACTCGTTCTGGAGGCGGTCGCGGACGATCGGGTCGACGGCGCCGAACGGCTCGTCCATCAGCATGATCGGCGGGTCCGCCGCGAGCGCCCGGGCAACGCCGACCCGCTGCCGCTCGCCGCCTGACAGCTGGCTCGGGAAACGGTCGCGGTACTTCGCAGGGTCGAGGCCCACGAGCGCAAGCAGCTCCTCCGCGCGCTCGTTCAGGCGCGCCTTGGGCCAGCCGAGCAGCCGAGGGACCGTGGCGACGTTGTCGCCGATCGTCTGGTGGGGGAACAGCCCGACCTGTTGGATGACGTACCCGATGCTGCGCCGCAGATCGGTCAGCTCGCGGGTCGAGGCATCGACGCCGTCGATGAGGATCTTGCCCGCGGTCGGCTCGATCAGCCGGTTGACCATCTTGAGCGAGGTCGTCTTGCCGCAGCCGGACGGCCCGACGAGGATGCAGATCTTTCCTGCGGGCACCGTAAGGGAGAGGTCGTTGACCGCACCCGGCGTGGGCTTGCCCTTGTCCCTGGCGGCCGGCGCGTCGTAGCGCTTCGTGACGTGCTCGAATTCGACGACCGCGGCTTGGCGATGCTGGTCGACCATCGGCGCTGCGATCCTCCTGGCGGGGCGGCCCGGACGTGGGTGCGCGGGTGGAATGTCGACAGTACCGCATCCCGGATCGTCGGCGATACTGCCTCCTGCATGAGGATCTCCGCCATCCGGACCGAGCGGCTGAGGGTTCCGCTCGACCCGCCGTTTCCCGCGGCATGGGACCCCGATCCGCGGACGTCGTTCGCGGTCACGATCGTCCGGGTCGAGACCGACGAGGGGGTCGTCGGGATCGGATCGGGCGACACGATGGATGGGTTCGCCGCATTCGAACACCTCTTCATCGGCCGGGATCCGCTGGCGATCGCCCGTCACGTCCGCTCGCTCGAGACGATCGACTTCCACGCCGGGCGCTACTGGCCGCTCGAGGTCGCGCTCTGGGACATCGCCGGCCAGGTGGCCGGGCTGCCGGTCGCGACGCTGTTCGGAGGCGCGGTGGATGGGATCCCGGCCTACGCCTCGTGCGGGATGCTGCTGCCGCCCGCGGCCCGCGCCGAGTCCGCCGTTCGTCTGCGCGAGGAAGGATTCCGGGCACTCAAGATCCGCGTCGACCCGCGCACCCCGGAGCGACTCGAGGAGGGCATCGCCGCCGTCACCGCGACGCGCCACCAGGTCGGCGACACGATGGCGATCATGGTCGACCTCAACCAGGGCTGGCGGATGGCCGGCGACGTCAGCCCCTCGATCGACTTCCTGGCCGCTCGATCCATCGCCGAGCGTCTTGCCGAGCTCGACGTGCTCTGGCTGGAGGAGCCACTCGACGGGGCCGACCTGGCCGGTCTTGCTTCGCTCCGGGCGGCCGTGCCAGGGATCCGGATCGCCGGCGGCGAGATGACCCGGACGTATCCGGAGCTCGAGGCCGCGGTCGAGGCCGACGCGTTCGACGTCCATCAGCCCGATGTCGTGCTCGCAGCTGGGATGTCGAACGGGCGACGGCTCGCCGAGCTCGCCCTGGCGAAGGGCCGCTGGTATAGCCCCCACACGTGGACGAACGGGATCGGGCTGCTGGCCAACCTCCACGTCGCGGCCGGCGTCGGCGGCGGGCCGTTCCTCGAGTTCCCGTACGACCCGCCGGGCTGGACGCCCGAGCGGCGCGACGCGTTCCTCGCCGAGCCGATCCGCCCGCGTTCGGACGGGATGCTCTGCGTCCCATCGACGCCCGGGATCGGGGCCGTCCTCGACGAGGCCGCGATCAGGCGGTACGCGGCGTGAGCGGGACGGCCGAGCGGGCGCGGGTCAGCGCGGAGGAATGGATCGCGCGGGCGGCGGCAATCCAACCCCGAACGGAGGCGTTCATCGACGGGCGGTTCGTCCCGGCAGCTACGGGTGAGACGTTCACCGACATCGCGGGCCGCGACGGCTCGACGATCGCTGAAGTCGCGTCGGGTGGCGTCGAGGACGTCGACCGGGCCGTGATGGCGGCACGCGCATCGTTCGACGACCGACGCTGGGCCGACCGCGCGCCGACCGACCGCAAGAAGGTCCTCCTGCGTTTCGCCGAGCGGATCCGCGAGCAGCGCGACGAGCTGGCGCTCCTGGAGTCGCTCGACGTCGGCAAGCCGATTCGGGACACCCTCGCCGTCGACGTCCCGTCGGCGGCCAAGACGATCCAGTGGTACGCGGAGACGATCGACAAGACGTACGGCGAGGTCGGCCCGACCGGGCCCGACGCCCTGTCGCTCGTCACCCGCGAACCGATCGGGGTCGTGGCCGCCATCGTCCCCTGGAACTACCCGCTGATCATCACGGCCTGGAAGATCGGGGCGGCGCTCGCGGCCGGGAACTCCGTGGTCCTCAAGCCGGCGTCGCAGTCGCCGCTGACGGCGCTCCGCCTCGCCGAGCTGGCGGCGGAGGCGGGGCTGCCGGACGGTGTCTTGAACGTCGTGCCGGGGCCGGGCGCGGTCGTCGGGCCGGCGCTGGCGCGCCATCCGGGTGTGGACAAGATCACGTTCACCGGCTCGACCGAGGTCGGCAAATCGCTCTTGCGCGCCGTCGGCGAGAGCGACGTCAAGGCGATCACGCTCGAGCTCGGCGGGAAGAGCCCGCAAGTCGTCCTCGCCGACGTCGGCGATGTCGAGGCAGCTGCGTCGACGATCGGGTGGGGGATCTTCTACAACAGCGGCCAGACCTGCAACGCGGGATCACGGCTCGTCGTGCATCGGTCCGTGCGCGAGGAGCTGGTCGAGCGGATCGCCGCGTTCGGCCGTCAGCTGGCCCCGGCGGAGCCACTCGATCCGTCGACGCGGCTCGGTGCGATCGTCGACGAGCGCCAGCTCGAAAAGGTCCTCGGCTATGTTGCGCTCGGCCGCGACGAGGGTGCCCGGGTCGTCGCCGGCGGCGAGCGGGTCCGCGAGGAGAGCGGCGGCTTCTTCGTCCCGCCGACGATCCTCGACGGCGTCTCGAACTCGTGGCGGGTCGCGCGAGAGGAGATCTTCGGGCCGGTCCTGACCGTCACCGCGTTTTCCGATGAGGACGAGGCCCTCCGGATCGCGAACGACACGCCGTTCGGGTTGGCGGCCGGGATCTGGACCCGCGACGTCAAGAAGGCCCATCGTCTGGCGCGGGCGATCCGGGCCGGAACCGTCTGGATCAACACGTTCGACACGGCCGACATCACGGTCCCGTTCGGCGGGTTCAAGCAGTCGGGGTTCGGGCGTGACAAGGGCCTGGCCGCACTCGACGGCTACACGCAGCTCAAGACGACGTGGATGGACCTGTCCGGTGACTGACCCGCCATTCGCTACGCGGGCCGGGATTCTCGTCCCATGGGCGCATCCGACGAGATTCGGCTTCGCGAGCGCCTCGGCGGGTCCTGTGAGCCCCGAATCTGCGCGAGATTCCCGCCACACGAGCCAAACCCGCACCTGGCGCCGTGACCTCGTCAGATCCGCGCGCCCCACGGAATTCGCGAACGACGAGCACCCGCCTCGTTTCACCCCACGATCGCTTCTGACGAGATCGACCCGGACCGGGGTCGATTCTGCACGTTCGGTTCATCCAATGAGCCAAGACGTGCAGTTGGCCGGAATTCCGCCCGGATACGCTCGCCAAGTGAAACGCCCGACATGACCACTGACGACGAGCTCCTCGCGGCCGCTCTCGCCGGCGGAGGCGCCCCGGCGGAGCCACCGACCGGCGAGGTCGCGCCGCGTCGCCGGGGCGGCCGCGCGACCGGCGAGCGCTCGCGGCTTCCCCAGCAGCGACCCTGGAAGCAGCCGCGCAACCTCTATCCGGCGACGGAGCTGCTCTCCGCCGACGAGCTCGAGTCGATCCATGTCGCCTCGCTGCGAATCCTCTCCGAGATCGGGATGGACTTCCTCGACGAGGGTGCCCGCGAGGTCCTCAGGACGGCCGGCGCCGACGTCCGACCCGACAGCCAACGCGTCCGCTTCGATCCCGCGATGGTCGAGGAGCGGATCAAGACGGCACCCGCGCAATTCACACTCCACGCGACGAACCCCGAGCACGACCTCGAGATCGGCGGCAACTGGACGGCGTTCGGCTCGGTCGCGTCGGCGCCGAACGTCGCCGACCTGGACCGCGGGCGGCGCGTCGGCAACCGGGCCGACTACCAGAACCTCATCCGGCTCTGCCAGATGCTCAACCCGGTCCATTTCTTCGCCGGCTACCCGGTCGAGCCGATCGACATCCACGCCTCGATCCGTCACCTCGACGCGCTGTGGGACCTGCTGACCCTGGCCGACAAGCCGATCCACGCGTATTCACTTGGTCGCCAGCGGATCACCGACGCGATCGAGATGGCCCGGATCGCGCGCGGTCTCGACGACGCGACACTCGACCGCGAGCCGTCGCTGTTCACGGTCATCAACTCGAGCTCGCCGCTCCGGCTCGACACGCCGATGCTCCACGGCATCCTCGAGATGTCGGCCCGCAACCAGGTCATCGTCATGACGCCGTTCACGCTCGCCGGCGCGATGGCGCCGGTCACGCTCGCGGGCGCGCTCGCCGAGCAGAACGCCGAGGCGCTCGCCGGGATGACACTGACCCAGGTGGTCCGGCCGGGCGCGCCGGTCGTCTACGGCGGGTTCACCTCGAACGTCGACATGCAGTCGGGCGCGCCGGCGTTCGGGACGCCCGAGTACATGCGGACCGCGATGATCGGTGGCCAGCTGGCCCGGCGGTACAAGGTGCCGTACCGCTCCTCCAACGTCAGCGCCGCCAACGCCGTGGACGCCCAGGCCGCCTACGAGTCGGTCTTCTCGATCTGGGGCGCGATCAGCGGGGGCGTCAACCTGATGATGCACGGCGCGGGCTGGATGGAGGGCGGGCTCCACGCCGGCTACGAGAAGGTCATCCTCGACGCCGAGCTGCTCGGGATGGTCGAGGCGTACCTCGATCCGGTCGTCGTTGACGAGGACACCCTCGCGTTCTCGGCGATGGAGGAGGTCGGTCCGGGCGGGCACTTCTTCGGGGCGGCGCATACGCAGAGCCGGTTCCGGACGGCGTTCCACAAGCCGATGCTGTCGGACTGGCGGAACTACGAGACGTGGGAAGAAGCCGGATCGCCGACGGTGCCGGGCAAGGCGAACGCGATCTGGAAGGAGCTGCTCAACGCCTACGAGCCGCCGCCGCTCGACGAGGCGCGCCGCGACGAGCTGGCCGCGTTCGTCGAGCGCCGAAAGTCCGAGGGCGGGGTTCCGACCGACTTCTAGGAAGCTTCTGTAGCAAGACGCACACCCTTATTCTGCTTGGGTCTGCTTGATTCTCCGTTGGCTTCCGACGCCTTCGCGGCATTGGTCGACGCCACGGCTAGGATGGTGTGATGCGATCTATCCGCTCTGACGACGCCCGAACCCATCTCTACCGCCTCCTCGACGACGTCGCGGCTGGCGAGTCGATCACGATCACGAAGCGTGGCAGGCCGGTCGCCAAGATCGTTCCGATCGAGATGGGGGCGTCGAATGCAGACGAAACACTCGAGCGAATTCGCGCCCTCCGCAATGGCAACCGGCTTGACGGCGTCTCGATTCGCGAGCTGATCGACGAGGGACGCAAGTAACCTCGATCCTCGCGTAGGCTTCACCCGTCCGGTTCCAGGAGGGTCGCGTGAAGTCGTCAGCCCAGGTGGTCGTCATCGGTGGAGGCGTCGTCGGCGCCAGTGTTCTCTACCACCTCACGAAGGCCGGCTGGACGGATGCGATCCTCCTCGAGCGGCGCGAGCTCACGGCGGGCTCGACCTGGCATGCGGCCGGCGGGATGCACACCCTCAACGGCGACCCGAACGTCTCGAAGCTCCAGCAGTACACGATCCAGCTGTACGAAGAGATCGAGCGGGTCAGCGGCCAGAATTGCTCGATCCACCTGCCGGGCGGCCTGATGCTCGCCGACACGGAAGTCCGGATGGACTTCCTGCGGATGGCCCAGGCGCGCGGTCGCTACCTCGGGATGGATCTCGAGCTGATCACCCCCAACGAGGCGGCCGAGGTCTTCCCGCTCATGGACCCGCAGTACTTCGTCGGCGCGCTGTACGACCCCGTTGAGGGCCACGTCGACCCGAGCGGCGTCACCCGCGCTTATGTGAAATGCGCCCAGCTCCTCGGGGCCGAGGTCCGCCAGCACACGATGGTGACGGCGCTCTCCCAGCGGCCCGACGGAACCTGGGACGTCCACGTCGCGAACGGCGACCCGATCCACGCCGAGCACGTCGTCAACGCGGGCGGCCTGTGGGCGCGCGAGGTCGGCCGGATGGTCGGGATCGAGCTGCCGGTGCTCGCGATGGAGCACATGTACCTCCTGACCGTCGACATGCCCGAGGTCGCCGCGAACGTCGCGAAGACCGGCAAGGAGATGCCGATGGCGCTCGACTTCGCCGGCGAGATCTACATCCGCCAGGAAGGCGGCGGAATGCTCCTCGGGACGTACGAGCAGGCGGCGGTGCCGTGGTCGCCGAAGGAGACGCCATGGGACTTCGGGTCGCAGCTCCTGAAGCCCGACCTCGACCGGATCACGCCCGAGCTGAACGTCGCGTTCAAGCACTACCCGCCGATGCGCGAGACCGGGATCCGCAAGGTCGTCAATGGACCGTTCACCTTCTCGCCCGACGGGAACCCCCTCGTCGGGCCGATCCGGGGGCTGCGCGGCTACTGGGTCGCCTGCGGCGTGATGGCCGGCCTGTCGCAGGGCGGCGGCGTCGGGCTGGCGTTGGCTGCCTGGATGACTGCGGGCGACGCGGGCGACTCCGGGATGGATATCTGGGCGATGGACGTCGCCCGATACGGCGACTACGCGACGCTCGCCTACACGAACGCCAAGGTCCAGGAGAACTACCGGCGCCGGTTCCGGATCACGTTCCCGAACGAGGAGTTGCCGGCGGCCCGGCCGCTGCTCACGACGCCGATCCACGACCGGCTGACGGCCGCCAATGCGGTGTGGGGCGCCACCGCCGGCGTCGAGCACGCGCTCTGGCTTCAGGAGGAAGGCCTCGACCCGAAGGAGGATGTCACGTTCCGCCGCTCGAACGCCTGGGACTGCGTAGCCGGGGAGGTTGCCGCCGTCCGCGAGCGGGTCGGCATGACCGAGATCTCGAACTACGCGAAGTACCGTGTCACGGGCGCCGGCGCGGAGGCGTGGCTGTCGTCGCTGCTCACGGCGCGGATGCCGGCGCCCGGCCGGATCACGCTGACGGCGATGCTCAACGACCAGGGCCGGATCGTCGGCGAGTTCACGGTTGCCCGCGCGTCCGAGGCCGACGAGTTCCACCTGTTCGGCTCGCTGCCGGCCGAGACCCACCATTCGCGCTGGTTCCTTCACCATCTGCCGCCGGACGGGTCCGTCCGGTTCCAGGTGCTGGGCCTCGGTCTCGTCGGCCTGTCGCTGACGGGACCGAGCTCGCGCGACGTGCTCCAGGTCGTTGCGCCCGACCTCGACCTGTCGACCGCCGCCTTCCCGTTCATGACCTTCCGGCGGGTCGACCTGGGGATGCAGCCGGCCCTCGTCGCCCGGATCAACTACTCGGGCGATCTCGGCTACGAGCTGTGGGTTACGCCCGAGCACCAGCGGGCGCTGTTCGACCGGATCGTCGCCGCCGGCGCGCCGCATGGATTGCGCCTGTTCGGGATGCGGGCCCTGATGTCGCTCCGGCTCGAGAAGAGCTACGGGACCTGGTTCCGCGAATACCGCCCCATCTACACGCCCGCCGAGGGCGGGATCACCCGCTACATCCGGCTCGATCACGAATTCGTCGGGCGGGCTGCGCACGAGAAGGAGATGGCCGAGGGCGGGCCCAAGCGGCGGCTCGTCGCGTTCGTCGTCGAGCCCGAGACGGAGGCGCCCGCGGACGTGATCGGCGACGAGCCGGTCTGGCACGACGACAAGGTCGTCGGCTGGATCACGTCCGGCGGCTACGGGCACCACGTGAAGGCATCGATCGCGCTCGGGTACATCCCGACCGAGCTCGTCGACGCCGCCGATGACCGGTTCGAGATCGAGATCATCGGCCGCCGCCGCCCCGCCCGGATCCAGCCCGAGCCCCTGTTCGACCCGCAAGGGCTCCGGATGCGTCAGTGACCGACGGTCGCATCGTCGTCGACGGTCGGCCGATCGAGCTCCACGCCGGCGACTCGGTCGCCGTCGCGATCCTCCGGGCCGGCGAGGTGCCCGGCCGTGGTGGGACCCTGTGCCTCGCCGGCGACTGCGGCAACTGCCTGGCGGAGGTCGACGGTGTCGCGTACGTCCAGACCTGCCAGGCACCGGCTCGGCCGGGCACGGCTGTCCGGCGACATCCGGCCGCTGGAAAACCGGGTCTGCCTGTCGTCGACCTCGGTGATGTGATCCGGATCCCGGTCGGAATGGACATCGCCGTGCGACGGGCTCATGCCGTGGTTGCCGTCGTCGGCTCGGATGCGGATCGTGCCGGCGCCGCGGTCCTCGATGCATCGGACGGCGTCGACGTCATGGGGATCTACCCGGGCCCGACGATCGTCGCCCGCGAGTCGGGCGGGATGCTCCATCTCGCGGCAGACGAGATCGTCGTCGCGACGGGCTCCGCGGAGCTGCAGCCCGTCTGCGACGGTTCGAACCTGGCTGGAATCCTGACGCCGCGCGCGGCTGAACGACTCGAGGCCGCCGGCGTCGATCTTGGGCTGGTTGCCAGGGTCGGGCGTGAGCTGGTGCGTGTCGAAGGCGACGAGCGAGGCCGCGTCCGGGCGGTCGTCGCGCGGGCGGCCGACGGCTCGGAGGTCGCGACGGAGTGCGACACCGTCGTCGTCGACCTCGGCCGAGCGCCACGCGATGTTCTCGCTCGCATGTTGCGCGACGACGCGGTCCGCGTCGCCGGCTCGGCCGCCGACGAACAGCCGCTGCCACCCCCGCCGACCGCCGGCATCGTCTGCCCGTGCATGGGCACCACCGTCGACGACCTCGAAACCGCGTTCAGCAAGAGCTACACGAATCTCGAACTGCTGAAGCGGGCGTCGTGGGCCGGTCTCGGGCCGTGCCAGGGCGGGGGGTGCCTGCCGCACGTCCGGGCCTTCCTCGCTGCGAAGACCGGCGTCATCCCGGACCCGTTCACTGCGCGGCCGGCCGCACGCCAGATCACGCTCGCCGAGGCCGCTGCCGACACGCACATCGACGCCTTCCGGCGGACGCCACTCCACGACGAGCATCTCGCCGCGGGCGCCCGGATGGACCGGTTCGGGGGCTGGTGGCGCCCGTGGCACTACGGGGACGTCGTCGGCGAGTACTGGGCGGTCCGCGAGGGCGTCTCGATCGGCGACGTATCGACGCTCGGCAAGCTGATCGTGAGCGGCCCGGACGTCGTCGAGGCGCTCGAGCGCATCTATCCGTGCCTCGTGGCGGACATCAAGGTCGGCCGGTCGCGGTACGCGCTGCTCCTCAACGAGCGCGGCCACGTGATGGACGACGGAATGATCCTCCGCGACGCGGAGACGCGATTCACGCTGACGTTCACGTCGGGCGGCGCGGCGAACGCAGAGATGTGGATCCGCGACTGGGTCGAGACGTGGGGCCTCCGCGTCCACGTCATGGACCGGACGATGTCCCTCGCCGCGATCAACGTCACGGGGCCCCTGGCGAAGGAGCTGCTGGGCCGCCTCGGTCTCGCCGACCCGCCCCGGTTCCTCGGTCACGTCCGCGTCGACATCGCCGGCGTGCCCTGCCACGTCATGCGGCTGTCGTTCACGGGCGAGACCGCGTTCGAGTTGCATCACCCGCTCGACGGGTCGGTGGCGCTCTGGCGCGCCCTGATGGGGCGGGGCCGCGATCTTGGCATTCGGCCGCACGGCCTCCAAGCGCTGTTCGGGCTACGGCTCGAGAAGGGCCACGTGATCGTCGGCATGGATACCGAGCTCGACACGACCCCGCGCCGCCTCGGGATGGACTGGGCGGTCCGGATGGTGAAGCCGGCGTTCATCGGCCGGGCCGCGCTCGAACGCACGGCGAAGCTCGACGACGACCGGCGCTGGCTCGGGTATTCGATGGACGGCCAGGCGCCGGTGGAGGGCAGTCCGATCCGCTCGATCGAGTCGGGCGAGGTCGTCGGCAACGTCACCGGCTCATGGGCGTCGCCGCTGCTCGGCAAGGCTCTGATCCTGGGCTGGCAGCGGCGCCGGCCATTGGCCGATCGGGTCGAGATCGACGGCGGCGAGGCGACCGTCACCCCGACCCCGTTCTACGACCCGGAGGGCCTTC
>Ga0207684_10000144_pt1 | contig 127105 bp, 120 predicted proteins | sample KBSK5501metaG_FD_184342 | JGI IMG/M metagenome (GOLD analysis project Ga0207684, IMG submission 184342) | Corn, switchgrass and miscanthus rhizosphere microbial communities from Kellogg Biological Station, Michigan, USA - KBS K5-50-1 metaG... | ecosystem: Host-associated > Plants > Roots >...
TGACAGGGACCTGCTCAGCCAGGAGGCTCACCAGCGAGCGGATCAGCCGGCTCTTGGCCTGGCCGCGCTCGCCGAGGAAGACGATGTCCTGGCCCGACAGGATGGCGTTCTCCACCTGAGGGATAACGGATCCGTCAAAGCCGATGATGCCCGGAAAGAGCACGGCGCTCGCCTTGATCTTGCGGACGAGATTCTTGCGCATCTCCTCTTTGACGGGGAGGACACGGTACTCACTTTGTCGGAGTTGGGCGATGGTCGTGGGGTGCTCCAATGAAAACCTCTTTGAATGTGGTGGCGCCTTTCGATTCTACGGGTGCCGCCGCCGTTCAGCCGGTTTCAAATCCGCTTCGTCTCCGACGCAACCCCGAACACCACGAACAGCAACACCGCTGAGAGGCTGCCGAGCGCGATCAACCACCGCACGCCGATCAGCTGGGTGAGCGTTCCCCCGAGAAAGGCACCGACGGGAACCCCAGTCCACGCGACCGCCCTGATGGCGGCATTGACCCGGGCGAGCAACGGGGGCGGGACGGCCGCCTGGATGTAGCTGCGAAACACGACGCGGCCAAGAATCGCTACGCCGAACCCGAGCCCGAGCGAGACCGCGACCAGGAGCAGGGCCGGGGTCGCCGGGACGACCGGGGCCACATCCAGTAGCGCCAACACCGGCCCCGTGACAAGCAGCTCTCCCACCATCAATTGCCCCAACCGGAATCGGCGCCGGAGAGCGGGCGCGAGGGCCGCGAACACAATCGGGCCGATCCCTGCCAATCCCAGCGCCAGCCCGGTCCGCGCCGCGTCGAAATGCAGCTCGTGCTGGGCGTAGTAGACGAAGACGGCCGTGATCGCCGCGTAGACGATGTTGAGGATGACTGCTGACAGGACGTTCTCGAGGATGACGCGCTGATACCGCAACCAACCCAGGCCGGCCAACAGCTGGGCCCGCCAACCGACCTCGGCCGGAATGTCAGGTGGTCGACGACCCAGGCTCAACCAGGCACCAGCGGCCAGCAGGAAAGACAACGCGTCGGCGAGCAGCGCGTTCGCCGCCCCGAGGAGCCTGATCAGGATGCCGCCGAGCGAAGGGCCGACCAGGGCCGAGACCCCCTCCGTCACCTCCAGGCTGCTGTTCGCCTCGACCACCCGCGCCTGCCGAACGAGCGTCGGGACCAGCGAATAGTGGGCGACCTCGAACCACACCCGCCCAAAGCCGGCAATGAAGGCGACCACGTAGAGCTGGGCCAGGGTCAGCAGCTGAAGGAGGGCAGCCAGCGGCACGCTGGCGAGGACGGCGAATCGCACCAGATCGGCCGCCAGCAGAATCGTCCGTCGATCCCAGCGGTCGGCATACACGCCGACGAATAGCCCGAACAACATGAACGGCACAAACTCAAGGGCGCCGACGATGCCCAGCTGAAAAGGCGAGTGAGTCAGCTGTAAAACCAGCCAGGGCAGCGCGAGGTAGGTCACCTGGCTGCCCATCGTCGAAATCGATGAGCCGCCCCAGAAACGCAGGAAGGCCCCATCCCGAAGGATGGAGGACCGAGTCCGTCCGGCCTGTTCCTTCAGTGCCGGTGCACCGCAGCGCCCAGCTGCTCGTCGATCGCCGGCGCAAACTCGGGAAGTCGCGCCGCGAGCCCTCGCAGGAGGCCAAAGCACCCGGCCAGCATCATGTCGCCGTGCGGCACGGCCAGGTGCGGGTGCAGCCGCGAGCCATCGAGGAGCCGGCGCCGCGGCCCGGTGGCCGCGAGCAGCTGCGGCGCGGCCGTGACCGGTCCGAGCTCCAGCGCCCCATGGCCCAGGTCGTCGAAGATCGCCTGGTTGGACAACCCGCCGACGGCCAGTTCGTCGAGGTAGCGCTCAAGCTTTTCCAGGGTGAGCTCGCCGGTGTGGTGCTCGAAGAGCCCAACGATCCGGCGCCCGTCCAGGAGCGCGGCGATCGTGTGAAAATTTCCGAGGTTTGCCACCATCGGCCGGCTGGTCGTGCTGACGCGTCCATCATCGAGCGCGCCCAGGATCGCGGCCGGGCCGGTGTCCATCAGGAACAGCGGCTGCGATCCCGTCCAGGTGCTCGCCACCGCCAGCATCCGGGTCATCCGAGGCGGGATTTCCTCGCCGAGAAAGCCGAAGCCCGCCAGCCCGGTGCCGCGCTCGACCTGGTCGCGCAGGTAGTCGAAACGAAACCGCCGGTCGCTGACCCCCGGCGGCGCGGCGCCGTGGTCGAAAACGGCCACCGCCAGGGCATCGAACGCGGTGCTGACCCCGAAGGCCTGCAGTGCATCCATCAGCTCCGCGGCATAGAAATCGCGCATCTCCAGCCGACGAGCGCCGTTCACGCCATCGAGCGTGTCCACAACTCGCACGCCCATCGCCTCGACCCGGCCCAGGTCGTCGTCGAAGGTCCGGGCGGCGTCTGGAGTGGCGAAGACCCGCAATCCCTGGCGCAGATGGGCCTCCACCGCCCACTGGTCCGGCCCGCCACCCATCATCACGCCGGTCAGAAACAGGTCCGCCCGGTCGGCCGTCGCCTGTTTGACCCGCTCGGCCACCAGCGCGGTCGGTGATGGCATGACCAGCTGAACGGCGTTCTCGATGACGGTGCCCGCCTCGAAGACCAGGATGTCCTGGGTCCCCGTGCCGATGTCGACAGCGAGCATCCGCGGCCGTGCCACCCTGACAGGTTAAGCGTCAAGACGCCGTTACATCGGAGCGCCGGATGACGGCGCCTGGCCTGAGATGACCCTCGCAAAATCAGTTCGATTCGAGCAGCCCAATCCGCTGCCGGCGGACCTCGCCTGTCCGCGCTGCCGGCTTCGGCTTCGCCTGGTCGAGGCCGATGTCGCCCGCTGCCTGGGCGGGCATAGGTTTCCGGTCGTGGATGGTATCCCGGACCTGACCGAACCCGCCGCCGACGAGCCCTCCAAAGTCGTTACCCCGATGGTCGACCTGACGATCATGGTGCTCGCCTGGAACGAGGCCAACAACCTCCGTTCGCTGCTGCCCCGGGTCCGGGCGGTGCTCGAGCGGCTCCATGTCAGTTACGAGGTGATCGTCGTCGACGCTGGATCGACCGACGGCACCCCCCAGGTCGCGGCGGACGGCGGGGCGCGGGTAGCCCGGCAGACCGAGCCCGGCTACGGTGGCGCCCTACGGATGGGATTCAGCGTGGCGCGGGGCCGATACATCGCCACCATGGACGGCGACCATCAGCACGATCCGGATTTCCTGGAGGCGATGTGGGCCGAGCGCGAGAACGCCGCTCTGGTGATCGCCTCGCGATACGTGGAAGGCGGCCGCGCTGACATGCCGTTCTACCGTAAGCTCTTCAGCCGCATCCTGAACCGGGTCTACGGCTTCGGGCTGGGGGTGCATTTTCGCGACATGTCGTCCGGCTTTCGGCTCTATCGCCAGTCCGTGATCAAGACCATCACGGTCGAGGGGCGCAACTTCGACGTCCTCGAGGACATCCTGCTGCGGATCGTCGCCGACGGCCACCAGGTGGTCGAGGTGCCGCTGCATCACAAAGCGCGCTTCACCGGGCGCTCGCACGTGATGCTGCTCCAGTTCGTCGTCTCTTACCTGCGTACGTTCTGGCGGCTGCGGCAACTTCGCAACTCGCTGGACTCGGCCGATTACGAGAGCTGGTCCTTGAGTTCGTTCAACCTGTTTCGGCGGGCGCGGGCCCGACGGCGGATGGCCTCCGTCCAGAACGCGTCGCAGGGAAGCCACCGCACCCTCGCGCTCGAGTGCGGCGCCGACCCGCTGCTGGCTTCACTCCCGGAAGCGGTTGGCCTGGACGATCGGCTGAACAAGCTGCGGTGGGCCCGGCGTTTCGGCCGGCCGCTGCTGCGAGGCTCAGCGACCGCGCTTCCATTTCCGGACGCCAGCTTCGACCTCGCCGTCTGGGGTCGCCCCGTCGAACCAGCGGCCAGGGAGCAGGCGGTTGAAGAGCTCGACCGGGTGCTGGCTCCCGCCGGACGCATCATCCTCGGCTTCGACCGCGGCGACCGCGCCAATGTGCTGGCGATGCTGGGGAACCGCGGTTATGAGGCGGACGGCCAGCCGACCGAACTGATCGCCACGATGCGCAAGGGTCCAGCCGTCCTCACGCCGATGGGACCACGCCCGGCGCCGCAGGGCGCACCGGCGCGCATCGGGCTCGGGACGGCGGAGATCAGCGCGCTGCAGCGAGAGTACGTCAACGATGTCCTCAACAAGAACCGCCTATCGTACGGCGAGTACACCCAGCGCTTCGAGCAGGAATTCGCTCGGCTGCACGATCGTCGTTACGCCATCTTTTGCAACAGCGGCACAAGCGCTCTCCAGGTCGCGGTCCACGCGCTGAAGGAGCAGCACCAGTGGAAGCCGGGCGACGAGATCCTGGTCCCGGCGGTCACCTTCGTGGCCAGTTCGAACGTCGTGCTGCAGAACGGGCTCAAGCCGGTCTTCGTCGACGTCGAGCCGGACCACGTCGGCATCGACCCGGCACAACTGTCGAAGCACCTGACGCGACGGACGCGTGCCATCATGCCGGTGCACCTGTTTGGTCAGCCCTGTGACATGGACCCCATCATGGCGTTTGCGAATTCCAACGACCTGCGCGTCATCGAGGACTCGTGCGAGACGATGTTCGTGCACTACAAGGGTCGACCCACCGGGTCCTGGGGCGAGGTGGCCTGCTTCTCCAGCTACGTGGCGCACTTGATCGTCACCGGCGTCGGCGGGTTCGCCACCACCAACGACGAGAACCTGGCGATGCTGATGAAGAGCCTTATGAACCACGGGCGCGACAACATCTACCTATCGATCGATGACGATGACACCCAGGACAAGGACGTCCTCAAGCAGATGGTGGCCCGCCGCTTCGCGTTCATCCACGTTGGGTACAGCTATCGCGCGACGGAAATGGAGGCCGCCCTTGGCGTCGGCGAGCTCGCCCGCTACCAGGACATCCTCCGCCGGCGCCAGGAAAATGCCAGCTACTTGACCGGCGGCCTCGCCGATCTCACCCGGTATCTCCAGCTCCCCTCGGTGCGCAACGATACCGAGCACGCCTGGATGATGTACCCCATCATGGTCAAGGATGGGGTCGACCGGGAAGGGCTCCTGCTGCAGCTGGAGATGGCGGGGATCGAGACCCGTCATCTCATGCCGCTGATCAACCAGCCGGTCTATCGAAAGCTCTTCGGCGACCTTGAGCCACTGTATCCAGTCGCCGCCCGCATCAACCGACGCGGGTTTGCCATTGGCTGCCATCAGGGTCTCCAGCGCCGCGACCTGGAGCATATTGTCGCTGCCTTTCACACCTACTTCGCCAAACGCTGAGCCGAAGTCTCGACTCCTTTCCGCGAGCGGGCGAATCCTGCTCCGGTCAGCGATCGAGATGTCGCTGGAAGACGTCCAGGATCTCTTGCGGCGACGCGGTCATCTGGTCGACGAAATAGCCGCCGTCGAAATCGAGGCCTTTCGCCCGCAGGAATCCGGCGCCGGGATGGCGCTTCATCACCGCCACGCCCGGCTTGAGCCGGTACGCGAGGACGGTCCGGCCGCTGGCTTTGACCAGGGCCACGGCTGCGATCTCGTCCCACGGCAATAGCGGGCTTTTGCCCGAGCGGCGAAAGATCACGCCGTCATCCGTGAACTCGAAGCGCGGACGCACCGGGCCACGCATGGCGAAGAACCCAACCAGCGGCGCCGCGATCGCCGCCCAGCCGATGCTCCGACCAGACAGCAGCAACACCGCGCCCCCCACTTCGGTGACGCCCCCCAGCGGCAGGAACAGCGCCCAGGGGAACCGCGCATTGACGACCGGGGTTGTTCCCCGGGGATCAGCTGACGACGTGGACACCACCAGGAATGATCTGTGCCCGCAATACGTTGCCGCGGTAGACGTCGCCATCGACCTCGTGCCACTGGACATCGGGCGCTTTGATCTCGACGGAGCGCGCTTTGCGCTGCAGCATGCTGACGCCGTCGGGCCGCTGGCGGAGGAGGCTCCACAGGACCCCGGCGCGTTCGCGTCCGTTGCGCGGCCGGTAGACGCAGACGTCGAGCCAGCCATCATCGATGGCGATGCCGGGCCCGAAGCGGAATGGCGCCGCGCCCAGCATTCCCGCGTTGACCACCAGCACGACCACGGCGGTCAGCTGGAGTTCCTCCCCATCGGCCCGGATCGTGCACTCGAACATCGGCGCCCGCGGCAGCCACCAGGCGCCGGCCAAAAAGTAGGCAGCACGTCCAAGCCAGGACTTGAGCACCGCGGGCGTGTATCGCATGACCGTCGCATCGAAGCCGATCCCGGCGGCGAGCGCCGAGTAGCCGTCATTGACCCGAGCCAGATCGACGGCCCGGGTATGCGGAAAGTGTTCCAGTGCCCGGCGCGTCGCGGCCCGCCACGCGGCCGGCAGCTTGAGCTCTCGGGCCACGATGTTCGCCGTGCCGAGCGGCACGATCCCCATCGGCACCCCGCGCTGGTGGGCGGCCGCCATCACTTCCGCGACGGTGCCGTCGCCGCCGGCTGCCAGCACCAGCTGAAATTCACGGCGGGCCAGCGCGGCGCCGATCGCCTCGACATTGAGACCGGCGCTCGTCTCGAGCACCATCGCCTCCCATCCCAGCTCACCGGCGAGCTCCAGCAGCCGCCGTCCGAAATCGGTGCCGGTTCGGGGCAGCGCGGGGTTCACGACGAACAGCGCGCGGCGCCGCTCCGCGCCGCTCAACCTCGCCGGGCGAAGAACAGATCCTTGACGCCGCGAACCCACGCCTCGACGATCGACGCCTTCAGCGGATCCATCAGCCGGCGGCGCGACGGGTCATGCGGTCGTGGGCATCGTCGAGGTGTGGATGGCCGTCGGGCTGCACGCAGAAGACGTCACCCGGCCGGCAGACCAGGCTCTCGAACTGGATCGTGGTGTGCTCGATCTCGAACTCGTGCGCGAGGACCTCGCGGACCTCGGCCAGGATGTCCTGCGCCTGCGCCACCCGCTGGTCGTCGATCAGGAGATGGGCGCTCATGGCTCGGGTCTGCGCACCGAGCGACCAGATGTGCAGGTCGTGCAGGTCGCGTACGCCTGGCACCCGCTTCACGGCGCTGACGACGGCGTCGGTCCGCAGGTCCGAAGGTGTCGACTCGAGCAGGATGTCGATGGCTGCGGCGATGACCCGCCAGGCGCTCCAGGCGATCAGCGCCGCGATCGCGAGGCTGAGTAGCGGATCGATCGCGAGCCAGCCGGTGGCCGCGATCAACAGTCCGGCGACGATGATGCCGCCGGCTGCCCAGGCGTCGCCCCAGACGTGCATCAATGCACTGCGCACCGTGAGGTCGCCCTGCATCGGCTGCAAGGAACGGGCGACGACCAGCGAGATCGCCAGCCCGACCACCGCCGCGCCCGCCATGATGCCCCCATACACGGGCCCGGGATGCTGCAGCCGGCGCGCCGCTTCGACGACGATCCCGAGGACGACCGCCCCGAGCAGCAGCGCGTTCACGAGCGCGACCAGGATCCCCACCCGCTGGTAGCCGAAGGTGCGCCTGGCGCTGGCCGGACGTTGCACCTGCCCCAGCGCGAACGTTGAGAGCCCCAGCACGACGAGGTCGGTGACCACGTGGACGGCGTCGCTGAGCAGCGCGAGGCTGTGCGCCGAGAGCCCACCGACCACCTCGACGACCAGCACGATCGCAGTAAGGAGGAGGGCCAGCCGCACTCGGGCGGCAGCGCCGGAGCTCATATTGGGGAGCCGCATCGGCCTTATCTTATTGCGCATCTCAAAACAAGCTGACGACCTTGCGTTCACGCCGGCAACGGGAGAGCGGCTCCACTGGGATCAACTCCCCGATAGGGTCCGCCGAGCCATCGAAACCCGGCTTGGCTGCGGCGTCACCGAATCCGTTACCCAGCCCGGCGGCTTTTCACCCGGGGTAGCCGCCCGACTTCGCCTGGCCGACGGACGGCGGGCGTTCGTCAAGGCGGTCAGCGTCACGACCAACCCGCACTCGCCGGGCATGCACCGGCGGGAAGCCCGCATCGCCGCCGCGCTGCCGGGCTCGGTACCGACGCCGCGCCTCCTCGACTCATACGACGATGGCGACTGGATCGCGCTCCTGTTTGAGGATGTCGACGGACGGACACCGGTCATTCCATGGCGTCAGGACGAACTGGAGCGCGTGCTGCGTGCCGTCACGCAGCTATCCTCCGCGCTCACCCCTTCCCCTATCGCCGTCGAGTCGGTCAGTCAATTGATGACCGACGTTTTTACGGGGTGGCAGCGGCTCGCGGCCGCCGTAGCAAGCGGGCAAGATGGTCTGGGCGGCATTGATCCGTGGGTGCGCCGACATCTTGGCGACCTCGTGAAGCTCGAAGCATCGTCGACGTCGGCCACCGAAGGCACGACGCTGCTGCATGCGGACATCCGCGCTGACAACGTCCTGCTCACTCCAACCAGGGTGCTCTTCGTGGACTGGCCGTGGGCCAGCCGTGGAGCCGCGTGGGTCGACCTGCTGTTCATGTTGCCCAGCGTTGCGATGCAACGCGGCCCGAAACCGTGGGAGATTTTCGACCGTCATCCGCTCGGACAAGGCGCACCCGCCGATGCGGTGACGGCGGTGCTCGCCGCGATAACGGGATTCTTCATCCGGCAATCGCGGCTCCCCGCACCGCCGGGCTTACCGACGGTGCGCGCGTTCCAGCGTGATCAGGGCGTGCCGGCGTTGGAGTGGCTGATCCGCCGAACCGGCTGGAACTAGGCCGGCGATCGTGGTCTCACGAAAGGGCGGCCGCGATCGGCAGGTAGAGCTGGCGATATCGCAAGTAGGGCTCGCGGTACTCATCGCTCGCGGGCCCTGGGGTAGCAACCAGCTGCGGTGATGCCGCAAGCGCGGCCACTCGCTGCGCATCGGGCCAGGCGCCAAACCCAACCCCGGCGAGCAAAGCGGCGCCGAGCGCCGAGACGGCCGTGGTGGGTGTGGCCAGCAGTGGTTGTTCCATGACGTCGGCGAGCAGCTGGCGCCAGCGCGGGTCGAACGAGCCCCCGCCGGCCAGCCGGAGATCGGTCATGGGGACGCCGGTTGCCGCCAGCGCCTCCAGCCCCTGTCGAACGGCAAAGGCCACCCCTTCGAGTGCCGCGCGGAGCAGGTGCCCCCGGGTGTGGCCGAGGCGCAGTCCGATCCAGGCGCCTCGCGCCATCGGGTCGAAATACGGTGTCCGCTCCCCGGTGAGATAGGGCAAGAAGATCAGACCCTCGGCTCCGGGTGCGACGCCAAACGCTTCGGCGTACAGCTCAGCCCAGGTCGTGCCCAGGATGCTGCGCACCCATTCCAGCGCGATCCCCGCGTTCTGCATCGCGGCCATCGCGTACCAGCGGTCGGGCGCCGCGGCGCGATAGCAGTGGGTGCGGGACGTAGGGTCGATCACAAGCCGATCGCGCGGGGCCACCACCTGCGCGCCGCTCCCGATCGTAAGTTGTACCGGCCCCGGCTCGAGCACGCCCCCGGCCAGCGCCGCCGCCGCGGTATCGGCGGCACCGCCGACAACCGGGAGGTTGGGACGAACGCCGAGATGGTCCGCGCCCCCGGGGGTCAGTACGCCGCAGATTTCAACCGATTCGCGGATGGGTGCCAGGAAATCGAGGCGGAGATCGAGCGCGTCGAGCAGCTCGGTCGCCCAGTAATCCCGGGTCATGTCGTAGAGCAGCGTGCCCGAGGCATCGCTGGGCTCAGTGGCCGCCTCGTGGATAAGCCGCAGGCGCAGCCAGTCTTTCGGCTGGAGCGCCCAATGGGCGTGCCGGTAGTGCGCTCGTTCGTTGTCGCGCAGCCAGAGCAGCGTTGGCCCGGCCATGCCGGTGGCCAGCGGGTTCCCGAGCCGGCGGCGAAGCGCTTCGCTGAGCTCGCGATACGCGTCGAGCTGGCGGCGAGTCCGTCCGTCGGGCCAGAGGATCGCCGGTCGCAACGGTTGGCCGGCGTCATCGCAGAGGACCACGCCGTGCATCTGGCCCGACAATCCGATGGCGGCGATCTCCGAGGCCTGTGGGCCGGCGGCCTGGCGGACCGCCTGGCCGGCAGCTTCCCACCAATCCTGAGGATCCGATTCGGCCCAGCCGGGCTGCGGCGTCGTCATCGGATACGCGGCCGATCCGGTGCTGACGATCTCGCCATCGACGTCGAGGACCAGGGCTTTGAGGGAGCTGGTGCCTAGATCGATTCCGAGGAACATACGGCGCCCTCCCAGGGTCCGAGCCTGAGCGTCCTGTCGAGACGCTCGCCGTCACGCCCGCGCGCGGTCCCGATCTCGATGCAGCCCGTGACTTCAGGTATCTGAACCTGTCGGTCCGAGAGGTTGAGTGCGACGGTGGTGCCACTCCCCCGCTGCCAGACCCAGGCGCCGTCCGGCGCCGGGCGCCCCCGGTAACTGCCTGCCTGCAGGTCGCGCCGTTTGCGACGCACGGCGATCAGGTCGCGGACGAAACGCAGCGTCGAGGCTGGATCGCGGCGCTGGTCCTCGACATTTCGCGCGGCGGCATCGCCGATCGGCAGCCACGGCCGGACAGCGGCATCCGTGAACCCGGCGCCGACCGCATTGCGCCACGGCATCGGGGTGCGCTCCGGATCGCGGCCGCGAGGTTGCGGCCAGTGGCGCTTGCCCAATGGGTCCTGCAGGTCGTCCTTGCCGATCGGCGTGTCGGGCATCCCGATCTCGTCGCCGTAGTAGAGCACCGGGGTGCCGCGCAGCGTCAGCAGGCTGAGCAGGGCACAGCGCAGCTTGCGCTCATCGCCGCCCGCCCAGCGGGTCATGACGCGCGAGAGGTCGTGGTTGGACACGGTCCAGACCGGCCAGCCACTGTCGGCAATAACCAGCTCGCTTTCGGCAACGACGTCGGCGAGCGCCGCCGCTTCGAACGGCGCGTGGACGTAGGTGAAGTTGAACGCCAGGTGGAGCTCATCACCCTGGCCGTAGAAGCGACCCATGCTCCGCACGTCGAGCACGTAGGTCTCGCCGAGCAGGATGCGGGGCGGCTCGTACCTGTCGGCCAGGGCGCGCCAGCGGCGGAGGACGTCATGAACCTCGGGCCGCTCGGTGTTGTAGACCGGTCGTTGTCCGAGCCGCTGGACCGACGATGGGTCATCGACCGTCGCCAGTGGATTGTCACGGAGCTCGCGGTCCTTGACGATGCCGTGCGCCACGTCAATGCGGAACCCCGAGACGCCGCGATCGAACCAGAAGCGGTAGATGTCGTCGAACGCGTCGCGGACGTCTGCATTCCACCAGTTGAGATCTGGCTGTTCCGGCAGGAAGTTGTGCAGGTAGTGCTGTCCGGTTCGCTGGTCGAGCGTCCAGGCGGGCCCGCCGAACTGGCTCACCCAGTTGTTGGGTGGACCACCGTCGGGCCTGGGATCGGCCCAGACATACCAGTCCCGATAACGGGCGGTGCGGGACGACCTGCCATCGATGAACCACGGGTGGCGGTCACTGCTATGGTTCGGGACGATGTCGAGGACGACCTTGATATCCCGCTGGGCCGCTTCGCGAATCAGCTCGTCAAAAGTCTCGAGGTCGCCGAACGCGGGTTGCACGGCGCAGTAGTCCGAGACGTCGTATCCCATATCGGCGTCCGGCGAGACGGTAATCGGCGTCATCCAGATGGCGTCGATCCCCAGCCACTGCAGATAATCGAGCCGGCGAATGATCCCGCGGAGGTCGCCGACGCCGTCGCCATTCGAGTCCTGAAAGGAGCGCGGATAGATCTGGTAGATGACCCCGTTTCGCCACCAAACGGTTGACGGCATTGGGCATGATGTTACGAGCGGCGACGCGACTCGGTCGCGACGCCTGCGCCTGCGTCAGGTTATTTCGGTGCGACGGTGCTGTGGCCGTTCGGCGAGTAGCCGCCGGCGAGCGCCTTCACCGATGGCTCGATGATGGCGTCGATCAGGCCGTAGTCCTTCGCCTGCGCCGGCGTCATGAAGAAGTCGCGCTCGATGTCCCGCTCGACCTGTTCCTTCGGCCGCCCGGTGTGCTGCGCGTAGATGCCGATCACAATCTCGCGGAGCCGCAGGATCTCGCGCGCGTGGATCTCGATGTCGCTGGCCTGGGCCGGGCCTTGCATGCCGCCACTCGGCTGATGCAGCACGATCGTACAATGCGGCAATGAGAAGCGCATTCCTGCGCTACCGCCGGCGAGGATCAGCGAGGCGGCGCTCGCCGCCAGACCCGTGCAGAGCGTGCTGACCGGGGTGTGTACGTAGCGCATCGTGTCGTAGATCGCGAGGCCGGCCGATAGCGACCCGCCCGTGCTGTTGATGTAGATGCTGATCTCTTTGTCCGGGTCCTCGCTGGCGAGGAAGAGCAGCTGCGCGATGACCAGGTTCGCCACGTCGTCGTCGATCTGGCTGCCCACGAAGATGATTCGGTCGCGGAGCAGCCGCGAGTAAATGTCATAGGCCCGCTCGCCGCGGGCCGTGGTCTCGATAACGCTCGGTACGAGGGCCATGCATATCCTCCTTAACGGTCGAGGGTGAATCCGATGCGTCGCTTCGGTGGCGGCGCCTGGGTCGAAGCGAGGTAGAGGCTGAAATCGGCGACGCTCCGCAGCGCGGGTGGGCGCAGGCTGGCAGTCGCAATCCTGAGCTGCATCCGCGGGTCATCGGGCCAGCTGCGGCGCTGCTGGAGGGCGTCACGACTACCGAGTCGCTGGGCGAGCTCCAGATAGAGATCGGCAACGGCGAGGTCGAGGGCGCGGGCGATCGCGAGCAGCTTGTCGGTCGAGATGTCCTTGAGGCCGCGCTCGACCTCGGATAGGTAGGCGGTGGACATGTCGGCCGCCTGCGCCAGCGCGGCCAGCGAGCGCTCGGCATCCTCGCGGCGGCGCCGGATGACGGCACCGAGCGTCAGTCGGACCGAATCGGCGTTTTCGCTCTGAGCGTATGTCATAGGCTGTGAGCGTATCATAGCAACCCGGATGCATGTCTGGCGGGCCGGGTCCGTCGTATTGACATGCCAGGTCGGCCGGTGCGTCGATGCCTCGCGCTGCTCGGAGTGATCGCTGGAATGGCGGTGGTGTCGACCGCCTGTACGGCCACGACGGCGACCCGGCCTACCGCCAGCCCGACCCTGACGGCAACTCCGGACCTATCCCCGACGCCCACTCCGACCGCGTCGACGACCCCGTCTTTCCAGCCAACCCCAACCCCAACCCCCACGCCGGATGGCACCGATCCAGCCTTCATTCCGGCGCTCGCGGCGATCCAGATGCTCACCCCGCGACTCGGCTGGGCGGTGGGGTCAGGCGCGATCTTCACCACGAACGACGGCGCGCACTGGACGAAGCAGTACTCGTCCACCAATGAGTACGTCGGCCTCGATTTCATCAGTACGACCACCGGCTGGGTGGTCGGCCTGCACGACCTGCTCGGCACAACCGACGGTGGTCACACCTGGCACGAGCTCGGGGAAGCAGCGAAACCGATTCGATCCGTCCACTTCGTGAGTGGCGCGCAGGGATGGGGCATCGCCGGCGGCGCCGGCGCGCAACTCGTCCACGGCGTCCTGATGCCCGCCTCGGCCGGCACGCTCGTGATGTCGACGGACGGTGGACACTCGTGGACGAACCTCAACAGCCCGGCCGATCCTGAGTCGGCGTGTTTCAGCGACGCGTCACACGGCTGGCTCGCCACCGCCGCGGCAACGATCTATGCCAGCCACGACGCCGGGCAGACATGGATCCGGGCGCTGCTAATGTACGGCCATGACCAGGGGCTGCCCTCATGGGCGCGCATCGAGTGCGCCGGACCGGGCGCCCTCTGGGTCCTCCTGGCCACGGGAAATGGCGCGGCGGGTCACTCGCCGTACATCGCCTACGCCACCGTCGACGGGCTCAGCTGGCGGACCGTCATGGCCGAGCCGGGCACGATCGGCACGCTGATGCCCGGCGTGCCTGCCGGCCCCGACACTCATCCGGGCAGCATGAGCGTCATCGACCCCAATGATGCCGTCTTCGTCGGGGATGGTCCCGCCACCAACGTGGCGGCCTGCATGATTGCCGGCCAGGGCGGCGCGACACTGAAGCGCACTGGCGCCATCGCGGACGCGCCGGAAACCTTCGACGCGGCATTCCTGAGTACCTCGGCGGGCTGGGTACTCGCTCGCCACACCACCGGCGACTTCGTCATCGAAGCCACCGCCGACGGCGGCTACCACTGGACGCAGCAGCTATCGGTAACGGTGCCGTCGCCCGGCTAGCAACCGCCAACGACGTACAATCCAGCACGCGGGGCGTAGCGTAGCCTGGCTAACGCGCTTGCTTTGGGAGCAAGAGAGCCCGGGTTCGAATCCCGGCGCCCCGACATCCAAGTCATGCTCCCGGTACTCGTTATCATCGTCGCGCTCAGCATCGTGACGCTGATCGCGTTCCGCTGGTTCGAGCGCTACCACTACACCGAGGCCTGGCGGAAAAGCGAGTTTCGCGGCCTGGCGTTTGGCTTCCTGATGTGGTTTGGGGGACTCTTCGGGCATCGGGTGCCCCCGCCGCCCCAGGCGAAAATCGAGTTCGCGACCAAACCTGGTGACGCTTCACCGCCGAAATCAGGCGGCTCGACGCTCGCGGATGACGCTGCGGACGAGAAAGAGTAGGTTCGCCGGGCGTTCGGCCAGCCGCCGCATCAAGTACGGGTACCACTCGGTCCCGTAGGGGACGTAGATCCGGACTCGATACCCCTCGCGCAGCAGCCGGTCCTGTAAATCGCGGCGGATGCCGTAGAGCATCTGAAATTCGTACCGGTCCGGGGCGATCTCATGCTCCCGAGCGAATCGCCTGGCGGCCTCGATCAAGCGGTCGTCGTGGGTCGCGATCGCCGGGTAGGTACCCTTCAGCAGCAATTGTTCCATCGCCGCCTCGAACTGCGCGTCCACCTCGGCTTTCTTCGGAAAGGCGACCGCGGGCGGTTCGTCATACGCGCCCTTCACCAGGCGCACCCGCACCCTCGCGGCGTTGGCCCTGGCGACGTCATCCATCGTCCGGTAGAGGTAGCTCTGCAGCACCAGACCGCAGTTCGGATACTGCTGATGCAGGTCCAGCACCAGGTCGAGCGTGCGCTGCGTGTACGCCGAACCTTCCATGTCGATCCGGACGAAGTTGTCCAGCTGCTGAGCCCGCTGCAAGGTGCCGGTCAGGAGCTCGCGGCAGAGATCGGGCGAGATGTCGAGGCCGAGCTGGGTCAGCTTGACTGAGACGTTGGCGTTCAGCCGCTCGCCCGCAATCCGTTCGAAGGCGGCGAGGTAGTCCTCGGTAGCGGCGCGCGCCGCCTTCTCCTCGGTGACGTTCTCGCCAAGATGGTCGAGGCTGGCCGACCAGCCGCGGCGGTTGATGTTCGCCACCACCCGCGCGGCGTCCTCCAGCCGATCGCCCGCGACGAAGCGGTACGCCAGGGAGGCAGTAAGCCGCTGCCGGGTCACGAATCGCTGCAGGCCGCGGCGATGCGACAGATAGAGGAACGAAGCCCGCAGCATCTCAGGATGACCCACCAACGGACAGGGCCGCATCGAACGCGCCGTGCACCTCCAGGGCGTTGAGCGCCCGGGCCCGGTGGCTCAGCAGATTCTTCTCCTCCATCGCCAGCTCCGCCAGCTGGCGACCGTCGGCGAGCCGAAAGATCGGGTCGAAGCCGAAGCCATTCGTTCCCCTCGGCCGGGCCGCGATCGTGCCGGCGAGCACGCCCTCGCCGACGAACTCGCGGCCGTCGGGCAGAGCCAGCACCGCGGTGCAGCGGAATCGCGCCGCCGGAGAACGCCCGGCGGCATCGCCGAGCGCGCTGAGCAGCGCCCGCACCAGGGCCGGACCGTCGCCGTAGTGCTCCACGCCGGCGAAGTATGCGGATTGGACCCCCGGCTTGTCACCGAGCAGTGGCACCTCGAGCCCCGAGTCATCGGCCAGCGTCGGCAAGCTGCTCAGCCGCCGGCCCGCCTGCGCCTTCTTGCGGGCATTGTCGAGGTAGGTGGCCCCGTCTTCCTTCACTTCGAACCGGATGCCGGCGTCATCTGGCGAGATCAGTTCCATTGGCAGCTCGCCCAGGATGGCGCGGATCTCGCGAAGCTTGCCCTGGTTTGTCGTCGCGAGCAGCAGCCGGTTCAGCGCAGCTTCAGTGCCTTCTTTTGCGCCTCGACGAGCTCGGCGGCACCCTTGATAGCCAGCTTCAGCATCTGTTCCATCTCTTCCGGCTTGAATGGCTCCTGCTCGGCCGTTCCCTGGATCTCGATAAAGCGGCCGTCCTCGGCAAGCACACAGTTCATATCGGTCTGGGCGGCAAAGTCTTCCAGGTAGTTCAGGTCCAGCCTCGGCTGACCCTGTACGATGCCAACGCTCACCGCCGATACAAAGTGCCGCACCGGCAGGACGCGCAGCAGGTTGCGCTCGAGCGCCTTTTGCAAGGCGAGGTAGAGCGCCACGAATCCGCCGGAGATAGACGCCGTCCGTGTGCCGCCATCGGCCTGCAGCACGTCGCAGTCCACCATGATGGTCCGCTCCCCCATCAGCGGCATGTCGACCGCAGCCCGCAACGCGCGGCCGATCAGCCGCTGGATCTCCTGGCTGCGGCCGTCGATCCGGCCGGTGCGCGCCTCGCGGGCGGTGCGCGTTTGGGTTGCCCGCGGCAGCATCGAATACTCGGCCGTCACCCAGCCCTCCCCGGTGCCCTTCTTGTGTGGGGGTGGTTTGTCGTCCCAGCTGGCCGTGCACAGGACGCGGGTGTCGCCCATATTGATGAGCGCGGAGCCCTCCGCGTACAGGTTGACACCGGTCTCGATCTTCACCGGCCGCAACTGGTCCGGTTTGCGGCCGTCAGGTCGCGTCTGAGCCAACGCTAGTTATCTTCGCAGAGCACGGATTACCAGAATGCTGGCCTCGAACAGGATGATCAGCGGCAGCGTTAGCAGCGTCGGGGTGAACGGATCGACGCCGGGCGTCACCATGTTCGCGCCGGCGAAGATCCCAAGCCAGAATTTGAATCGGTTCCGCGACAGGAATTGGGCGCTGACGATGCCCGCAAGACCGAGCATGGTCATGGCCAATGGCAGCTCGAAGGTCACCCCGAAGATCGCAATCAGGATGAGGACGAAGTTGATGTAGCTGCCCGCGATCGGCAGATATTGGAGGTCAGTCGTTCCGAAGCCGATGAGGAACCGCAGCGCGATTGGCATCGCGAAGAAGGCGAATCCGATGCCCATCGCAAACAGAATGACGGCGGAGGAGACGAAGCCGAGTGCGAAACGGCGCTCGTTTCGATGGAGCCCGGGGGCGACGAAGGTCCACGCCTGCCAGAGGATGACGGGACTGGCCAGGATGAAGCCGGTGAAGATCCCGATCTTGAAGTAAAGAAAGAATTTGTCAATCGGTCCAGTGAAGTACAGCGGCTTTCCGCTGCCCAGCACATGCTTGACCGGACCCAGGACGATCTCGAGGACGAAGCCCGAGACGATGAAGCCGATGATGGTGGCGACGCCCCAGGCAATCAGGGAGACGATGAGGACGCGACGGAGCTCCTCGAGGTGCTCGATGACAGTCATCCGCCGCTCCTCTTCGGGCTGAACCAGTGTCGGCTTAGCCATAAGGGTGGTTCAGCCCAGCTGGAGCCGCGTGCCGGTCAGGACTTCGTGTCGCTGACGGGCTTGACGTCGCCGGCCGGCTTGGAGTCGGCGGCGGGTGGGGTCGGTCCCTGACTGTCGCTGGTCGAGACGCTCTTCTTGAGCTCCTCCTGCAGATCGGAGGATTGGCGCCGAAACTCACGCATCGCCTTCCCGATGGCGCCGCCAACCTCGGGCAGCTTACCGGGCCCATACACGATGAGCACGATCGCCAGAATGATGAGAAGGACGTACCAGTGACTGAAGAATGGCATTTAGAGCCCCTTTGCGGCCCCATTATACGCCCGCCCCGGAACCTTCCCCTTAGGCGGGGTTGAGAGCCTAGCCAGCCTGTTCCTGGACCGTCACGGACGTCATGACATCGCCCTGCACGATCTTCAGGACGACGTCCATCCCGGTCTGGACGTAGCCGAACAGGTTGTAACTCTTGGCCAGCTTTCCCGTCTGGTCAGCCGTGACGATGAAAAACTGGCTGCCGTTGGTGTTGGCACCCGAGTTCGCCATGGCGACCGCGCCGGCGGTGTACTCGCCGCGCACCGGCTCGTCGTTGAACTTGTAACCCGGGCCGCCGGAGCCGGTGCCCAGCGGGTCGCCGCCCTGGATGACGAAGCCGGCGACCACACGGTGAAACTTCAGCCCATCGTAAAACTGGTTGCGCGCCAGGAAGACGAAGTTGTTGACCGTGGTCGGCGCCAGCGTGGGATCGAGGCACAGCGCGATCGTGCCCTTCGCCGTCGTGATCGTCGCCAGGAAGTGGTGCGTGGTGTTGATCGTCATCGGGGGCGGGGCGCTGAAGCTCTTCTTCCCGGCGTTGCCCGGGATTGGCGTCATGACCGCGCCGAAGTTCAGGGCGCCACAGGTTGCGGCGCTCACGGCTGCGGTCGGGGTTGGGGTGGGCGCGGTGCCCGGGCTGCCGCCGGCGTTGCGTCCAACATAAACGGTGAACGCGAGTATAGCGACGGCGAGGACGCCGAGCGTCGTCAGCATCTGCGGCACCCGCCGCCCACGGGACCCTCTGGGAGACCCACTGTTCGTGACAAAGCGAGAGCTCAACCCAGGTCGTCCCAGCAGGGAATGTCCGCCGCCACCTCTTTGGCGTGGTAGGTCAGGATCATCTGGGCGCCGGCGCGCCGGATCCCCAGCAGGATCTCGCGCAGCACGCGCCGCTCGTCGATCCAGCCGTTGGCGGCGGCCGCCTTCACCATCGCATACTCCCCACTGACGTTGTAGGCGGCAACCGGCACGTCCGTCGCATCGGCGACCGCTCGAATCACGTCGAGGTACGCGAGCGCGGGCTTCACCATCACGATATCGGCGCCTTCGTCGACATCCAGGCGCGCCTCTCGCACGGCCTCGCGCACGTTCGCCGAATCCATCTGGTAGGCACGCCGGTCACCCAAGCGTGGCGCCGAGCCGGCGGCCTCGCGGAATGGCCCGTAAAACGCCGACGCATACTTCGCGGCGTACGCCAGGATCGCCCGGTCGTGGTAGCCGCCGCGGTCGAGCGCCGAGCGGATCGCCGCCACCTGGCCGTCCATCATGCCCGAGGGCGCGATCACGTCGGCGCCTGCGGCCGCCTGCGCAACGGCGATCCGCTGGTAGATCTCGAGCGTTGGATCGTTCGCCACGATGTCCCCGTCCAGGACGCCGCAATGGCCGTGATCGGTGTACTCGCAGAGGCAGAGATCGGCGATCAAGAGGGCGTCGGCGCCGAACGCATCCCGCAGCTGGCGGAGAGCCCGCTGCACGATCCCATCCTCGGCCCACGCGTCCGATCCTGGGGCGTCCTTGTGCGCCGGGATGCCGAAGAGGACGAAACTGCGCACCCCCACCGTGATGGCCGCCTCCACCTCGCGGGTGAGCGAGTCCAGGGTGTGTTGCTGGTGGCCGGGCATGGCCTCGATCGGCCGCGGCTCCTCGATCGCATCCCGGACGAAGAGCGGATAGATCAGGTCCTGCGGCCCGATCTGAGTCTCGCGCGCGAGCCGGCGGAGCGCCGGTCGCGATCGCAACCGGCGGGGACGTTCAGTGGGAAAGCTCATGCTGATACCGAAGTTCGGCTGCGCACGATGGCGGCGACCAATCCGCGCGTCGTGTACTCCTGCGCGATGATATCAACCCGCAGCCCGAGATCACTCGCCGTCTGCGCCGTGATCGGACCGATGCAGGCCACCAGGACGGAGCTGGAACGCGCGCCCTCAAGCGCGTCGACGAAGTGCCGCACCGTCGACGAACTGGTAAAGGTGACCATGTCGATGCCGGGCAGCCGCTCGGCGAGTCGCTGCCGGAGCCCGGCGGGGGCAACCGCGCGATAGGTCTCGACGACATCGACCCGGGCGCCGTGGTCCCTGAGCCGCTGCGCCAGGACCTCGCGGGCACCGGCGGCCCGAGCCAGGATCACGCGCGCTCCCGGCTCGATGACCTGTGCCAGCGCCTCGGCCAGGTCCTCCGCGACGTAGTGTTCGGGAACGAGCGCGGATCGAACGCCGTGTTCCGAAAGCCGGGCGGCGGTCTGTGGGCCGATGGCCGCAACCTTCATATGTGCGGGGAGGCCATCCTCGGCCAGCGAACCCAGCTCGACGAGTCGATCCACCCCGTTCGCGCTCGTGAGCACCAGCCAGTCGTACCGCTCGAGACGGAGCCGCTCGGGGTCGACCTCGATCGGCTCGATCACGATCACCGGGCAGACGACCGCGACGGCGCCCTGCGCTTCCAGAGCGCTGGCCAATGCGGCCGATTGCTCGTCGGCGCGGGTGACCATCACCCGCAATCCGCTCAGCGGCCCGGCGCTGGTCGGGGCGCGAAGCAGGCGCCCGGCGCCCTGCTCCTCCAGCCGGCGCCTGACCTCCTCGACCACCTGCGCATCGTCGGCACCCCTGGCCTGCGCCCGAAGCACCCGCCTCCCGTCCTCCGCCAGGACCACCGCATCGAGCACCAGCTGGCGGTCGTCGACCTGGGCGTAGGCCCCGATTGCCGAGAGACAACCGCCACCCAGGCTTCGCAGCAGGGCGCGTTCCGCATTCACCGCCCGGCTCGTCGCCCGATCAGCGACCTGCGCCGCCAGCCGCGCGGCCTCACTGCCCTCGAGCGCCTGCAACGCGAGCGCGCCCTGGCCCGGCGCCGGCAGCATCACGTCGAAGGGCAGCAGTTGGTGGGCCTCGCCCAGCCGTCCGAGTCGCTCCAGTCCCGCCGCGGCCAGGATCAGCGCGTCGACCGCGCCCTCCTGAAGGCGGCGCAACCGGGTATCGACGTTCCCCCGGATGTCGACCGCCGGCAAATCCGGTCGGACGGCCGCGATCTGCGCCACGCGCCGCGGACTGCCGGTCCCGATCCGACTGCCGGGCGGCAGCGAGCTCAGCGTTGCGGGCTGACGGGCGATCAATGCGTCGCGTGCGTCGGCCCGCGGGAGAAACGCGGCGATCGTTAGTGGTGGAGCGAGGACCGTCGGAAGATCTTTCGCCGAGTGCACGGCCAGGTCGGCTCGGCCCTCCAGCAGCGCGTGTTCGAGCTCCTTGACGAAGACCCCTTCGCGGGAGGCCTCGCTCAGCCGCATCGATTGATCCCGGTCGGCATGCGTTGTCATTGGCGTCAGCACGAATTCGTGCTCGGGGAAGCGGCGCGCCAGCGCGTCGGCGGCGAGCTGCGCCTGGATCATGGCGAGCCGGCTGCCGCGAGTCGCGAGCCGGAAGGTCTTAGCTGCGCCGGCCGACGACATAGACGGTCAGGCCTTCCAGCGCCTCGCGGTAGGGTGAGGGCTCGAACGCATCGAGCTCCGCGCGCGCCTGTTCGCCAAACCGGCGGGCATATTCATAGGACTCCTCGATGCCGCGGGATCCGCGCACGATCCGCACCACGTCCGCGTAATCGGCATCGTGGAGCATCGGCTTATCGAGAATGGCCTCCAGCTGCCCGTCGACTGAGGGATCGTGCCGCGCCAGCATCAGCGGCAGGGTGACAGTCCCTTGCTTCAGGTCGTTCCCGACCGGTTTGCCCACTTCTTCCTCCGTGGCCAGGTAATCGAGGACGTCGTCGGCGATCTGGAACGACATCCCGAGCAGGCGGCCGAAGCGCCGGATGGCGTCCACCTGCGCGTCCGGCAGCCCGCCGAGGACCCCGCCGCAGAACGTCGAGGCGGCAAGCAAAACCGCGGTCTTCCGCTCGATCTTCGCGTAGTACTCGTCCATGGTCTGGTCGTAACGCCGCTGGCTGGTCAGCTGCAGCATCTCGCCGAAACAGATCGTCATCACCGTCTGCGAGAGCAGCGCGTCGATGCTCGTGTTGCCGATCTGCGACATCAGGTTGGCGCCTTTGGCGAAGTAATAGTCACCGATGATGATCGCCGGATTCGGCCCGAGCGTCTCGTGGATCGTTCGAAGGCCGCGGCGGGTCGGCGCGCCGTCGATCAGGTCGTCGTGGATCAACGTGGCGTTGTGGATGAACTCGATCGCCATCGCCGCGCGGTACACATCATCCATGCGGCTGGTGTCGCCGAGCCCCGCGGCGAGGAAGACGAGGGCCGGCCGCAGGCGCTTCCCGCCGGCGTCCAGGATCTGCTCCATCGCCTCGGCTACCGGGCCCAGATCCGCTCGGACCGTCGCGTGCAGGCGATGCTCGAAATCCTCCAGCTCGGCCCGGATCGGGGCGACGAAGTCCGTCCCGGTCATGGTGGCCGTCACGCAGCTCCCTCCCGGCCGGTCATCGCCTCGACCAGCTCGAGGCGAACGGTGTTGATCGGGGGGAGGCCCTCGCCAAAGAGGATGCGGGCCACGTCGGTAAACCGCTCCGCCGATCCGGTGACGTAGATCTGGTGGCGGGCCGTTTCGTGATCGCCTGCCTCCAGTCCATTCTTGGCGAGCACGCGTTTGACGCGGGCGGCAGTGGTCTCGGCCGAATCTACGACGGTCATCTTCTCCCCGGCGATCTTGCGAATCACCGGGCGGAGCAGCGGATAGTGGGTGCAGCCGAGGATCAGGGTGTCCGCCTGGAATCGCATGATGTCCTCCAGGGCGTCGCGCAGCACCACTTCCGTCTCGGGCGCCTCGGATTTCCCGGCCTCGACCAGGTCGACGAGCGCGGGCGCGGCTTTGGGGAGTACACCGATCGTGGGGTTGGCCTCGCGAATCGCGTGCAGGTATTCCTGGCTCTGCAGCGTCCCCTCGGTGGAGATCACCGCGACGCGCTTGTTTTTGGTGGCCGCCACGGCGGCCTCGGCTCCCGGCGTGATCACGCCGACGATCGGAATGTCGAAGACCTCACGGGCGGTATTGAGGGCCGCCGCGGTCGCCGTGTTGCACGCGATCACCACCAGCTTGACGTCGAGGGTCTCGAGGAAGCGGATGATGTTCAGCGCGAAGTGCCGGACCTGCGCCTGGTAGCGCGGGCCATATGGAAAGTGGCCGAGGTCGCCGAAGTAGATCGTCGATTCATTGGGAAGTTGCCGCTGCAGCTCGCGCAGAACGGTCAGGCCGCCCACACCCGAGTCGAAGACGCCAATTGGGCGTGGGTCACTCATTCGCAGCCCATCTTAACAATGCCTAATTCAATTGGACTCGAGCGACGCGCCGATGACAATCAGGCCGCGAATTGATCAGGAGCCGGTCGTGACTGCAAGCGAAAGGACCGCCGGGTAGTTGTACCGACGATGAAACCCCACGTCCGGCGCGGCCGCGCTGCCAAAGAAAAGCGAATCGAGCGCGCGAAAGCTCGCCTGGCCGCCGCCCGCCTCAAGCCGGCCGCGTAGCGCCGCCCGCACTCCATTCGCACCCTCATGCCGGCCGCCGCGGGCGGCTAGCGGGGCGGCGGGCGGGTGATCTGGCTTGCCAGTGGGATAGCCGCCGTACATCAATCGCAATAACCAGGGCGTCTGACGGCAGCGGCAGCGTGGTTCGGTACTGGGGATACTTCCGCTTCAAGGCGGCAATCGCGCGCTGCTGCTCCGGACCACGCTCGATGACCCGGGCCCGTCCGGAAAACAGCGCGTACCAGAGGCGGCGCCAGTCTTCGACGTAGTGATCGACGAGGAGGGCCGCGACCGGATTGGCCCGCACGTTCCGAACGCGGCGCAGCCGGTGCGGGTCCGTCGACTTCGGTTTGGCATCGATCGCGTGGTAGAGCGTCTCACCGAGCAGCACGAAGCAGACCGGCACCAGCGACGGTCGTTTGCCGTCTGACGTCGCGAAATGGGCGAGGCGTGCGCGCGAGACTCGTCGTCGCCACTCGGTCTCGATCAGGGTGATGTCGACATGATCGGCTGGATGGTGCTCGGGCGTTCCAGAAAAGATTCGCGATTGCCTTGACTTATGACAGCAATGCTATATCCTTTTCTGTAGATGACCCCCTCAACCTGGTTGAAGGCCCGGGCAGCCGAGCTGGGTGCCGCGCTCTGCACCGCCGCGGTCTTGATTTCCGGATTGGCGATCGGCCTGCCGTTCCTGCGCGCGCGGATCGCGGAAACTCTCCTCTACAGCTGCTGCTGCGTCAGCGCCGTGGTGCTTCGGGCCGTCCTCGATCTGGCCGTCCGCGTCGTTGCGCTGGCGGTTCGATCCCTGAGGCCCGCCGTGCCGGTGATGACCAGGCTGAAGCCATCGGGCGCGTGACCGGGGAATCCTTCGATAAAATGGGCGCGGGGCCCGCTGGCCAAAGGGAGGACACGATGGGATATCTGAGAGGCGTGGTGCACGGGATGATCATCGGCGGCGCTGTGGCCCTGCTGTACGCACCCAAGCCAGGACGCCAGATGCGCGTGGAGTTGTCCGAGCGACTCGACCAGGTGCGCGAACAGGTGCAGCCGGTGCTCGACCAGGCGCAGGGCGTCGTCGAGTCGGCACGGCCGCAGGTCGAGCGTGGCATTTCAAAAGCACAACAGCAAGCACAGCGGATCACGCGGCGCGGCAACGAGTCCAGCGGGAGCGGATCGGCGTACGGCGGGTCGGTCGGCATGGGGACCGGCAGCGCACCCGGGCCCGGGGTCTAATCGCGAACACGCCACGGCTAGAATGAGGCCGTGGCGGTGAACGGAGAGGGGATCGTCGTCGCTGGTGGCGTGCGGACCGCGATTGGCAAGTTTGCCGGCGCCTTCAAGGACACCCCGACCTCCGAGCTGGGCGCGAACGCGATTCGCGCCGCGGTTGATCGCGCTGGCATTTCGCCCGACGCGGTCGACGAGGTGATCCTGGGCTGCGTTGGCCAGGTTGGCGAGGATGCCTTCAACGCGCGCTTGGCGACGTTGAAAGCGGGACTTCCCGAGAAAACGACCGCCTTCAACGTCAACCGACTGTGTGGGTCGGGATTGCAGGCGATCAACAGCGCCGTCCAGGAGATTCGCACCGGCGAAGCGCAGGTGGTGGTCGCGGGTGGCAACGAGAACATGTCGATCCAACCCTACCTGCTGCCCCGGTCGCAGGTCGGCTGGCGCCTCGGCGAGGCCGAGCTCATCGACGGCACCCTGTCGTTGGTGACCGATCCGTTCGGCCGTTACCAGATGGGTTGTACCGCCGAGAAGGTGGCCGACCGCTACGGGGTTTCCCGCGAAGCCCAGGACAAGTTCGCCGCGGAGAGTCAGCGGCGGGCGGCCGCCGCCATCGCGGAGGGTCGCTTCACAGACCAGATCGTCCCCGTCGCCATCCCCCAGAAGAAAGGTGACCCATTGCTCGCGAACCTCGACGAACACCCGCGGCCGGGAACCACCGTCGAGTCACTCGGCCGCCTCAAGCCGGCCTTTCGCGAAGGCGGCAGCGTCACGGCCGGCAACTCGTCCGGCATCAATGACGCCGGGGCCGCCGTTGTGGTCATGACGAAGGCGAAGGCACAGGAGCTCGGCACCATCCCGCAGCTTGAGTGGGTGGCCGACGCGGTGGCCGGCATCACGCCCGAGATCATGGGCGTGGCCCCGATCTTCGCGGTCCAGAACCTGCTGCGTAAAGTCGGGATGACGATCAACGACATCGACCTGATGGAGCTGAACGAGGCCTTCGCCGCCCAGGCGGTCGCGGTCATCCGGGAGCTCGAGATCGACCCGGAAAAGGTCAACCCGAACGGCGGCGCCATCGCGCTCGGGCATCCGGTGGGCGCCACCGGGGCGATCCTGACCGTCAAGCTGGCCTACGAGTTGAAGCGGCGGCAGGCGGAGTGGGGCATCGTCACGATGTGCATCGGCGGCGGCCAGGGCATCGCAACGCTGTTTCGGAATCTGAACTAGGCCGAACCGCGCTGCACGGACAGCCGCCGGTTCACGTTGTACCGACGGGGCATGTCGCGCTTGATCCGCCGTCCGGTCATCCTCGGCGCCACGCTGGCGCTATCGCTGCTGACGTTGCTGAGCTTCGGCATCCTGGCCACGATCGTGGTGCTGGCGGCCGGTGTGACGGCGGCGGTGCTGGTTGGGCGTCATCAGGCGGGCCTGTTCAAGATCCGCACCCGTCCGCGAGGCCGGCGCGGACCGATCTGGCGGCCAACCGTCCAGCACCAGGAGCTACCCAAACCGACCGAGGACCCGGTGATCGCCTTCGGCGAGCCCGTCGTCGAGCTCTTCGAATCGCGGACGCCGCCACTGGCGCATTTGCAACTCCGCGCCGGACTCCGCAGCCAGCTCGATGGCTTTGCCCTGGGACGGACGAAGCGGATCATCGACGCCCCTGACCTGCTGGCCCACGCGGCGGCCGACGCCGAGTCCTGGCCGCACGTGGAGGCCGCCGTTCAGAAAACGCTCGCCCTGGCGCGGGCCCGCGGCGTCGAGATCATCCCCGATGGGCAAGCCCGCCTCAGCCAGGCGCTCGCGCTGAGCGCGGTCCAGGGCGTGCTGCTCGCGGAGTGGCGCCAGCTCGAAGACGGCAAGACGGTCTGGGAGGGGACGAATGCGCAGATCCGGGCATCGGATGCCTTCACCATCCAGCGGATCACGGAGGCGATGGAGCGGCGACAGCTCCCGGATCTCTTTGGCGGCATCGCCCGTCGCCCGGCGAACTTCGACGTGCGCCTGCTTCTCCCCTATACGCTGGCGACGGCCTTCTACCTCCGGCTCCACGGCAATCCGCCGCGAGCCTTCGCCGCCTAACCCGACGGCCCCTTACGGGTCGCGGCTTTATTCGTTCACGACCCGGGTCGTGATGGCCTCGTGCCGCGGCTGCGTAAACCGAACGAAGGAACGATCGCCGATCCATTGCGTCGGCGGGATCGCCCACCACTTCGCCATGCTGTTGAGTTGGCCTGCGTATTGCACCCGCAACCGCGAGAAGCCGTTCCAGGAGTCTTCCGCCGGGCGCAGTCTCCAGCCGGCCGCCGCCAGTCGCTCGCACGCCTGGTCGAACTCGTAGCGCTCCACCCCCACCTCGTGATCGCCTTGCCTCCGGAAAAAGCGGCCCAGATCCTCGACCAGGTGGGTGCCCATGGCGAATGTCATCTTGGCCGGCCCGTGCGGGCCATCTGCCACCGTCGTCAGCACGAGCGTGGTGGCGTCGAGGACCGCCCCCAGGGCACTTACCCAAGACTCGTTGTCGTGGGATGACCGGAAATACGCGAGGAGCGGATACGCGATATGACTGTCGAGCACCTCGGCAGCCCACTTTTCCCAGTCCGCGAAGAGGGCCGGCAGATCGTCGGTCATGTCGAGCTTTGCCGCGGTCTCGAGGAGGTTGACACCGGATGGCGGAGCGCCGGCCCGGGCGTCAAGCGTGACGACCAGCACCTCGCGGCGCTGAAAGGTCGCATAGATCGAGAACAGGAAGCTGATCGCCAGAGCGATGGTGCCCAGCCCGGCCATCCCCGCCGCGATGCTGACGAGCCGTGCTCCGCCAGAATTCGCCACGACGTTGCTGAAGGAAATCGTGAGCAGCGAGGTCCCGGCTGTATAGATGGCGCTGCCCAGGTTCTCGATGGGAGGTGTCGTGGAGTTGCGAAAGGCGTAGAGCATGAGCCCGAAACCGAGGATGAGTCCGGTGATCCACATCACCAGTAAGAGGATGACGACCATGGGCGCGAACGTCCCGAGCGTCCGCTCTCGCGATCCCGCCGTTCGGCTACGAAGCCCGACCTCCCGCATGACGCGCCAGCCATTGACGATCACCAGGCGAGAGATGCGGAATCGGCTCGGCGTCGAGCGTGGCACCACGACGCTCTGGAAGACGTCGTTGAGGATATACACGGACAGCGCCAGCCCGGCCAGGAACTCGAGGACCACCGTCATGAACGCCATAGTATTACTGACGGCATCGGCGGGCCGCAACTGAACGGCGCTCGGGACATTCAATGGACGCAATGCCGGGACAGGGACTCGAACCCTGACGCCCTTACGGGCAGGCGATTTTAAGTCGCCAACGTCTACCTATTCCGTCATCCCGGCGCGAGCAACATTCTAGGTTGGCCCGCGCTTGTTTTCCTGCGTCGCATGCGCTAGGCTGCCACTCCTGCATGTGGCGGTCTTTTTCACGCCTGCTGGTCGTGTTCCTGGCCATTGGCGCCCTCGCCAGCACGGTGGCCTCCGCGGCCCCGGCGCAGCCGGCGACGGCGTCCACCACCACCAACCGGCTCGCCTCGCCCAGCCTGGCATCTGCGTCAGGACCGCGGCCGGACCGCGGCGAACTCCCGGCCAGCCCCGCGCCCACGCCGACGGCTACCGCCACGCCGACCCCGGTCCCGCCACGGCAGGCGGCCACCCTCCGCCCCATCCCGCTGCCGGCGATCGATGCCCAGGAGGTGGCGCTGGTCAACCTCGACACCGGCCGGTTCCTCTGGCAGTCGAACGCGCGCGCCGCCTGGGCACCGGCGAGCCTGACCAAGATTTTCACCGCCATGGTCGCCTCCGACCTGATGGGGATGAACACGGTGGTCACCGTACCGGCATCCATCAACCAGCTGCCGCTGGACTCGACCGTCATGGGACTGACGGCTGGCGAGCAGCTAACCGTCCGGGACCTGCTGTACGGTGTCTTCCTGGACTCCGGTAACGATGCCGCCGAAACGCTCGCGTCCGCCGTCACCTCGCGATCGAGCTTCGTCGCCGACATGAATGTCCGAGCCCTGCGGCTCGGCTTGCGGACCACGCACTTCGTCAACCCCACCGGGCTCGATGCCGCCGGGCAGTACTCCTCCGCGGATGATCTGGCGGTGGCAGCCCGTTACCTCGAGGCGCACTATTCCGGACTGGTGGCGATTGCGGCGACGCCGGCGATCGCGATCCCGGCGACGCCGACGCACAAGGCCTTCGCGCTGATCAATCTCAACAAGCTGCTGCACACGTACCCGGGCACGTACGGGCTCAAGACCGGCTGGACCGACGCCGCGCTCGGCTGTCTGATCACGACCTCGAGCCGGGGCGGCCACCGGCTGCTGGCGGTGATGCTTGGCGCCCCCGCCGGGACGGCCTATCTCCAAATGCCGAAGGTTCTCGACTACGGGTTCGAGCTCCTCGGCGTGCTGCCTCAGCCGGCTACACCGTGATCGGGTTCAGTTGGAGTTTCACTGGGTTACGCGGCGCCCGGTCGCATGCGGGCTCGCCGGCTCACCGCCAGCGCCAGGCCGCCACTGCCGAAGACCAGCGCGGCCAGTCCGACTAACCAACCGAGGACCGGTATCAGCGTGACCACCGCCAGGATGAATAACCCGCCGAGCAGCGCGAGGGCATCGTGATACCGACCCCAGCCGAGCTGGGCGAAGACCAGCCGCCCCAGCAGGAAGCCGGAGACGACGTAGCCGAGCGCGAGCGCCAGGATCCAGAGTGGGATCAGCAACAGTCCTAACCACCAGCCGCCGATCAACAAACCGATGACAAACACGATCGCGGCAACGATAGGGGTGGCCACCAGGATCACGGCGCCGATCCCCAGGCTCAGCCAGGGGTCCGCCCGCAGGAGGTCGATGCTCCGGGTGCTGAACCTCGGCAGGAGCAGGATGAACAGCAAACCGAGGGCGAAGATCCCAATCAACGCGCGCACCCATCCGATGAAGCCGTTCCTGGCGCCGCCGGTCCCCCGGTCGGTTGGGGTGTGTCGGGTCGTGCTCCCGGCGACGCGAGCCCCGTTGGCGATTTCGACCTGGTTGTTGCTCGTGTAGTCGAGGTTGCCGCCGATCTGCGCGCCGTCGAGCTTGAGATGGTCGACGCTGCCGGTCACATCACCGCCCACTCGATTCGTGAGCGTCAGGCTACCCGACCCCATCATGACGCGCCGCGCCACCGGCGCCGATACCGTCGCCGTGCCGCCGGCGAGCACGAGATCGCGGCCGATGGTCGCGCCGGAACCGATCGCAATCATTCCGCCGGTGACCACGACGTCCTGCTCCACCGGGCCGTTGAGCGTCAGGTTGCCGCCCGCGGCCCGGATGCTGCCGCCGACCTTGCCGGTGACGTTGATGGTGCCGCCGGCGACGATCAGGTCACGGCTGACATTCCCCGACACCGTGACGGTCCCGCCGGCCGCGATCACGCTGCCGTTGATGGTGCCCGCGATCGTGATCGTGCCCCCGGCCGCATAGATGTCATCCGACACCGTCGAGCCGGGGCCGACCGTCACGTCCGGGCCCTGGCGGAGGTCGGCCGCCGCCGCCGCAGTCGGTAGCCAGAGCACCGCGCCCGCGGCGCACAACAGAGCCGGCAACCAACGGCGGGTGAACGAGCGCATGCACGCCATGGCAATCCCCTCCTGATGGCAGCGAGCTCTGCGCCCTATTCTCGCACGCTATGCCACGGCCACGTCGGGTTCAGCCGCCTCTGGGGAAGCCGGGAGTTCACTGACCGCCGGATCTGCCTGGCGCTGCCGTCCGCGCAAGGGCACGTCTGGCATGAACAGGGACGCGATCAGCGCGATCGCCGAGAGCGCCACCGCGATCAGGAACACCTCATGCAGGCTGTTGGCGAGGGCGTCGCGGACGGCATGCATCGCTTGGTCGAAGAGCGGTGCGGCCTGCGGCGGCAGTTTCGCCTTCGCCGCTGCGATCTTCGCCGGATCCAATAGCTCGTTGGGATTGCCCGCGGAGCTGCCCATGACGGTCTTGAAGGCGGGCGGCAGGTTGACCTTCGCGACCTGGGTCGCGATCGCTCCGGGCAGTTGCTGCGCCAGGATGCTGCCGAGCACCGCCGAGCTGACCGTGCCGCCGACGTTGCGCCAGAACTGGATCTGGCTGGTGCCGACCCCGAGGTAGCGCTTTGGCAACGCGCTCTGCACCGCGTTGATGTAGAGCGGCATCGTGGCACCGAGCCCGAGGCCGATCAGCACGATGTCGAGCGTGATCGACGATTGCGATGTCGACCGGGTGGTCTGCGCCATCAAGAACATGCCGACCATCATCAGCCCAAGCCCGATGGTGCCCAGGTAGTGGTAGCGCTTGATCCGCGGCATCAAGTTGCCGGTGACCACGCTGGAGACGATCAGGCCGAACATCATCGGCGTCAACAGCAGGCCGGAATTGGTGACGCTCACGCCCAGCACGCCCTGCGTCTCGAGCGGGACGAAGATGATCGTGCCGAACATGCCGAGGGCCGCGAAGAAGCCGATCACCATCGAGACGGCGAAGGCACGGTTCTTGAAGAGCTGGAAGGGCACGATTGGCTCTTTGACTCGGCGTTCGATCACGAAGAACGCCACGAGCATCGCCACGCCGAATCCGAGCAGGCCCAGCACCTCGGGCGAGGTCCAGCCCTGGTCCTTCGCTACGGAGAGAGCGACCAGCACGGGGATCAGGCCGGCGGCGAGGGCGGCCGACCCGATGATGTCGATGTCGCGCCAGGAGGCTTTGGTCCGAACGAAGGGCAGGAACCCGGCGACGACGAGCACACCCAGCAGGCCGACCGGCAGGTTGACGTAGAACACCCACCGCCAGCCGAGGTTGTCCGTCAGGAAGCCGCCCACCACCGGGCCGATGATTGAAGCAAGACCGAACACGCCGCCGAAGAGTCCCTGGATGCGGGCCCGTTCCGCCGGCGGATAGATATCGCCGAGCACCGTGAAGGCGGAGGCGAACAGCATGCCGCCGAAGAGCCCCTGGATGATGCGGAAGAGGATCAGCTCCGTCATGTCCTGGGATAGGCCGCAAAGCGCCGAGGCGGCGACGAAGCCGATCATCCCGGCGATCAGGAACGGCTTCCTGCCGAAGAGATCGCCGAGCTTGCCTGCGATTGGCACGACCACGGTGGAGGCGACCAGATAGCCGGTGATCAACCAGGAGTAACGATCGAGGCCGTTGAGCTCGGCGACGATCCGAGGGAGCGCGGTGCCAACGATTGTTTGATCCAGTGCGGCCAGCAGCAGCGCCAGCATGACGCCGACAGTGGCGAGGACTTTGATTCGGGTCGACAGCTCACCTTGGGGCATGATGCCCTCCTTCCACGGAACCGACGGGCTCCGGTGCGGACATGGCCTGGATCAGGCGCAGGCAGAGATGACGGAGTTGGACGAGTTCGGCGTCGGTGAAGCCTTTGGTCAAGGCGACCTGCGCTCCCGTCGTTTCCCGCCACAACCGGTTGATTCGTTCGCGACCTTGCTCGGTGACCTCGGCGTACACGGAGCGACGGTCGTCGGGATCGTCCACGCGTCTGACCAGCCCGTCGCGTTCGAGGTTATCGACGAGCCCGGTCACGGTCCGGGGCGACACGTCCAGCATCTCGGCGAGATCGCCCATCGTGAGCCGGCCATTTGCCTGGTGCTGCAGGCGCACCAGGATCTGAAACCGCCCTTCGCTCAGTCCCTGCTGCTCGGCCCAGCGGTCCATGGTCGCGTGCATCTTTTTCCCGAGGACGCGGACCGCGGCGAGCGCCTCGGCCCCGGGCGACACCTTGCGGCCGGTCCGGGCCAGGATCTCGCGGATCTTCGGATCGAACAGGCAGCCGTCGGGATCGCTTTTGAACTCGGTCGGCTCGCCCATCCTAAAATTGAGTAGACTCATATTCCCGTGGCTCATTATCCCATAACTCAGGAAAAGACGCAACTCGGAACGAGCGGAGGCCCGGTAACAACCGGCCGGCGGGCTCGTTGGGGCGGCGTCGCCCGGCGACGCTGCCCCATCGTTGCTAGTCGCGAGCGATCGAAATCTTGCTGGCGCCGCCGCCGATTTCGATGTCGTAGCGGTCGGCGGCCAGCGAGTAGTCCGGCGTTTCGAGGCGGACCGGGCCGCCGACGGCCCCGAACGCCTGGTCATCGAGGGCCAGCTTGCTGGCGCCCCCGCCGATGCGCAGCCGAGCCGCAGTGCCGGCCGGTCGACGCAACGTCATGGCGCTGGCGCCGCCCGACACGCGGATCCGGACGCTGCCGGTCGGCCGCGGGAGTTGGAGGCCAACGTGGCTGACGCCGCCGCGCACGTCGATCCCGAGAAGCTCAACACGACGAAGGTCCGCCTCCCAGCGAGAGACGCCGTCGCCGATATCGATGGCCCAGGCGCTGGATGGGCTGATCGCAATGTCAGCGGACGTGCGGCCCCAGATCAGCGGATTGAAGCGCGGATAGTCGATGCTGACGACACCGTCCGTCTCGGTGACGTGCGGCTTTGGTCCGTAGAACTCGGCGCGGCAGCTCTTCGCGATTGAGTGGTCGACCCGAATCGTCAGGTTGGCAACACCGTGAGGAAAGACCAGACGGGTGGTCGTGGTTGCCGTTAGCCGACTCGGTCGGTTCCTTGTTGTCGGTTCCACATTGCTCATCGATTTCTCCTTCTTGGTTCTCGTTACGCGACCGAGGCCGGCTCCTCCCGAGCCTCCGCTCGGACAAAAGCCTGGGCACTGCTCCGACGGCGAACGCTCAGCCCGCCAATTGCTGCGACCAGGATCACCACGATGGCGAGTACCATGGTCGGCCGCATCGCATCGACGAACGCCTGCGTGAACACGGCGCGCGCCACCAGCTGGATCTGGTGGGCGATCTGGGCTGGCACGCCCACCGGCAATGCCAGGCTGGCGCCGGTCTGCCCGCGTCCGACTTCCAGGCCGGCCTTCGCCGCCCTGCTGAAGCCATTCACGAACGGACCCTGCAGCTGCGCCGGCAGCTGCGCCGAGTAACTCACCGCCCGGTTGTGCAGGGCGGTCGCCAGCTGGTTCTGCAGCAAGGCACCGATGGCTGCGCTTCCGATGACGGCTCCCAGCTCCTGCACGGTGGACACGACACCCGACGCCACGCCGGCGAGATGAGGCTGTAGATCGCGAGTCGCCAGGCTGAAGACCGGCGTCCAGATCCCGGCCATGCCGACACCCGCGATCACAAGGCCCGGCACGAAGCTCCAGCGATTCGAGCTCACCTGGGCCGTCCAGGCGATATAGGCGATCCCCATCGCGAACAGCGTCAGCCCGGCGATCAGGATGTATTTCGCGTAGCGTGCCGCCAGCGCGGCGGCACCGCCGGACATCAGGATCATCGCCAGCGGCTGCGGCGCGATCGCGAGACCAGCCTCGAAGGCACTCAGCCCGAGCACGGACTGGTAGTAGATCGTCATCGGCAGGAAAACCCCGACGATGGCGAAGCCCATGGCCAGCATCACGAGCGTCATGAGCGTGTAGTTGCGATCCCTGAAGACGGCGAAGGGGAGTAACGGCTCCTTATCCTGGCGCCGCCATTGGACGATGAGAAAGACCGCCAGCGTAAGGATCCCGGCCGCGATGATCTCGGGAATCGTGATCCATGACCACACGGTTCCCCACTCGTAACGCTGTCCCTCGATCAGCCCGAAGACGATGCCGAGCAAGCCCGCGCTCGCCAGGGCAACGCCGGCGAAATCGAGACGATGGCGCCGGCCCGGCCGCAGGTCCGGCACGAAGGCCAGGGCGAGGACGAACGTGAGCAGGCCCACCGGCAGATTGACGAAGAAGATCCAGCGCCAGCCATAGTGCGTAACGATGAACCCGCCAAGCACGGGACCGAGCAGCACCGCAAGTCCGGCGAGCGAGCCGTAGATGGCGAAGACCCCGCCACGCCGCTCCGGCGGGAAGATGGTCGTCATGATCGGCAGTCCCTGGGGCGCCAGCATCGCCGCGCCCAAGCCCTGGGCACCGCGGGCGAGGATCAGCTGGGTCGGATCGTGCGCGAGCCCACTCAACGCCGAGGCGATGGTGAAGACCACGATGCCGGCGGCGAACATGTTGCGCGGCCCGAAGATATCGCCCAGCCGCCCCGATGTGATCAGCAGCACGGCATAGACGAGGCTGTAGCCGTTGAGTACCCAGAGAATCTGATCGAGCGACGAACGAAGATCGTCAACGACGCTTGGAATCGCGACGTTGACGATGGTCAGGTCGAGCAGGGTCATGAAGAGACCCAGCGCAAGCACCGCCAGCGCCAGCCAGGGCGCGGAGCGTCGACCGTTTGCCGGCATGGTTCGTTAACCCTCCTTGGGAATGGACGCCGCTATACTCGGGGTGCGCGCCCTTGAGCAGCGGGTCCTGTTATTGGACCGACTCGAGGAACACGACCTCTGACGGAGTGGTCATCACACTTCGCCGGAGGTCGTTGTCGTTCATCCTGCTTCACCTCCTTCGCTTCGGATCTGGAACTGCTCCCCCACCTTCTGCATGTGCTCTTTGGTGATCCACAACTTGCCTTCCTCGATGTCATGCACCAGGTTGCGGACCCACTGGAGCTCCGCGCGCTTGAGGGCCACGGCATATTCGCCTTCGACCAGGAAGAGACGAGGCAGACCCATTTCCATGAAGGTCGTGAGCTGTTTCTCCGCACCGGCGATCTGACCATCGAGGAGCGCCGTCCGCAGTTTCAGCAGGCGGGCCACCTCGTCCTTATCCAGCGCGGCGAAGAAGGCGAGGGCTGCGCCGAACTGCGGGTACTCATTGACCGGTTGGGCTAACAGTTCGCTCAGCCACTCCGTGATCTCGTCGCGGCCGGTCTCGGTGATGGCATAAACCGTCCGCTCCGGCCGGCGTCCTTCCCGGCTCGTCTCCTGCGCCTGGATGAAGCCGCCCTTCTCGAGCCGCTCGACCGTGTCGTAGATCGAGCCGCCCTTCAGCTTGATCACCTGGTCGTGCCCGCGCTCCTTCATCTTCGATTTCATCTCGTACGGGTGCATCGGGTGCTCCATCAGCAGATTCATGACCGCCAGCGCCAGTGGCGTCCGCGGCAGCTGTCTCTTAGTCGCCATCGTTTAGTCGGGATCGACTATACTACGGCGACTAGTCGATGTCAACCAGGGTTCGCCTTACAGCATCCTTACCAAGAAGGCGGACGATATACGGACGTGGGCGCTGGCGTTCGGCGGATCCTCGTCGTCGATGACGACCCGATGGTCGCCACCACCGTCCAGCGGGTACTCCGGCCCGAAGGCTACGACGTCGACGTGGCGCTCGGCGGGGCCGCAGCCTTGGAGCAGGCTCGCACGAACCGACCTGACCTGGTCGTGCTTGACCTGATGATGCCGGAGATCGACGGCCTGGAGGTGTGCCGGCAACTACGGAGGGACAGTAACCTGCCCATCCTGATGCTGACCGCCCGCGGTGGGACGGCGGACCGCGTCCAGGGCCTCGACTTGGGAGCGGACGATTACCTCGTGAAGCCGTTCGCCTACCCGGAGCTCCTGGCCCGCGTGCGCGCCCTTCTGCGGCGCATGCCGCCGCCGCCAACCATCCTCCAGTTTGCCGACCTGACTCTGGAAATCGAGACCGGCGAGGTCCGGCGTGGAATTCGGGTGGTGTCGCTCACCGCCCGGGAATTCGCGCTGCTCGCCCACTTGCTGCGGCACCCTCGCCAGGTGCTGACGCGTGAGCAGTTGCTGGCCGCGGTCTGGCAAGGCGACGATACCGACGACAACGTGGTCGCGGTGTACATCGGCTATCTGCGGGCGAAGCTCGACGAGGGCGCCGAGCCTCGACTGATTCAGACCATCCGAGGCTTCGGCTACAGCCTGCGCGAGGCGTAGATGACAGGGTCGCGGGGTTTCCCGCGTGTGTCGTTTCGGTTTCGACTCGCGCTCTTCGGCGCCGCCCTGGTGGCCGCGACGGTCCTCGCCTTCGGATGGTTGGTGTACACCCTGGTGGCAAGCAGCCAGGCCACCACCCAGGACGATGCCCTCAAGCAGCGCGCACCCGATGCGCTCGGACTGATCGCGAAGGCGCCGGTCACTGAGCTCACGGGTTCGGCGGGGGCATCATTGAGCGGCGCCGAGGACCTGCAGCACCGCACCGACATCTTTGTCGAGGTTCTGACCTCGTCGGGGGCGATCATCTCCAGCACCGGCCGCATCGGCGATGCGGCTCCCGCGGTCCCCGCCAGCGTGCTGACCGCCGCCGCAGTGCGCGGCAGTTCGCTGGCATCGATCGATGTGCCGGGCGGCCTGCAGCTGCGGATGTACGCGACCGACTGGACGCGGTCTGACCTTGGCCGTCGTGGCTACGTGATCGCCGGCCAGCCGACCAGCGTTCAGACGACGAACCGCAAAGGCCTGCTCGGCTTCCTCGTCATCTCGTCGATCCCGACCCTCCTGGCGGCGCTGGTCGCCGGATGGCTGATCAGCGGCCGCGCGCTGCGGCCGCTCAAGACCGTGGCCGACACGGCTGACTCGATCGCGCGTACCCACGACCTGAAGCGGCGCCTGCCACCTGGATCGCGAAAGGACGAAATCGGGCTGCTCAGCGCGAGCTTCAACCGCATGCTCGAGCAGGTAGAGGCGGCGAATCAGCAGCTGGCGGTCGCGCTTGAGGCCCAGCGTCGATTCGTGGCGGATGCCTCGCACGAGTTGCGCACCCCGCTGACCACGATTCGGGGAAACGCAGGCCTGCTGGCCTACGGCCCCGAAGTGACGGGCGATATCCGGGCCGCGGCGGCTCGCGACATCGCCACCGAGAGCGAGCGGATGAGCCGCCTGGTCGAGCACCTGCTCACGCTCGCCGAGGCGGATGCCGGCCAGCATCTGGTGCTGGGGCCGGTGGCGTTGCGACCGCTCATCGAATCGGTCTGCCGCCAGGCCCGGACCATGCATCCGGATCGCACTTTTCGAAGCGTTGGGCTGACCGACGCCAACGTCCGCGCGGACGAAGACGCGATCACGCAGCTGCTCTGGATCCTGGTCGACAACGCCGTGAAATTCACGAAACCGGGTGGCGCTGTCGAGCTGGGCTTGCACCGGCAGGATTCGGTCGCGCTGTTGACGGTTGCCGACGACGGAACGGGCATCCCGCCGGGCGACCTGGACCGGATCTTCGAGCGCTTCTACCAGGCCAGCGAGGCGCGCACGAACACCGGGGCCGGCCTCGGTCTGTCGATCGCACGTTGGATCGTCGAGGAGCACCACGGAACCGTCGCCGCCCGCAATAATGACGGGCCCGGGACAGCCTTCACGGTAACGTTGCCGCTAGCCGCCTGACCTTACGTCAGTCTTATCGGCCGGCCTTACGGTCGATGCATGTACGACATCGCCGCCGACCATGCGCCCGCGCTCAGCGCCGCCATCGTCCTTGTCGTGTTCCTTTGGGTCTTCTTGCGCGTGATGCGACTCCTCGCCGCTTCGGGCGCCGCCTTGCCAACCCGAGTCACCGCGGCCTTCGATCGCGCCCCGGCGCTGACGAAGCTTGCCGCCGTGCTGATGCTGCTCAGCGGAGCGATCCACCTGGCGCTGGTCCGCGGCCACGACGGGATCACGGGCATCCTCTTCATCATCGACGGCGTTGGATTCATCGGCCTGGGGATCGCGGCCTTCATCACCAGCTGGTGGCGCCGCCTCGCCATGCTCTGGTTGACCGCCACCATCGCCGCCTACATCGTCTGGGTGATCGCCGGTTGGGAGACGCCCGACCAGGTGGGCATCGCCTGCAAGTTGATCGAGCTGGTCGCGCTTGGCCTGGTCATGCGGCTCAACCACCCGACCCGCCGCACCTGGCCGCGACGCATCTGGCGAGCGACCGCCTTGCCGCTGATCAGCATCGTGATGACGTTCGGCATCTGGGTCGGCGGGCTGGCGCACCCAGACGCGCTGCACGCCCATGCTGGCGCCGTGCTCCAGCCGGTCAACGCGGTCGCGACGCCGGAGCAGGGCGCGGCGGCGGCCCGTCTGCTGGCGGACACGAAAGTCAGCCTCACGCGCTACGGGGATCCGGCCGTCGCCATCGCGGCGGGTTACGAGCCCGGCCCGGTATCGGACGCCGATCCCCTGCTCCACTTCCAGAACCCGGCCAACGCGCATGCCATCCTCGATCCCAATCGGCCGCAAGCGCTGGTGTATGCGCGAACCCCGAGCGGCTTGCGACTGGTTGGGGCGATGTACCAGATGCCAAAGGTCGGGCAGTGGGGCCCGGATCCGGGCGGGCCGCTGACGCAGTGGCATCAGCACGAGGGGATCTGCTTCTCGCCCTTCGGGTTCGAGTTCAGCTTCGAGACACCGTTCTGGACCTGCTCCGTTGGTTCGACCAGCGGCACGACCGCGCCAATGCTCCACGTGTGGATCATCGACAACGGCAAGAGCGGGCCGTTCGCCGCCGAGCTCGATAAAGCCGTCCAGCGCGAGCTCGCTAGGAGGTCATGACGCCATGAGCCAGATGCCGCCGGCCAACAGCGCGTTCGAGATTGCGTCCGTGCTGGTTGTGGTGCAGGCGAGCCTCTCCTTTGTCGCCGGCTTGAGCGCGCTCCCATTTGGCCTCGTCGAGCCGGGCTTCCGGGTGCTTGGGGTGCTGACGCTGCTGATTGCCGCGGCGATGTTCTGGCTGGCCCGCGGCCTGCGCCGTGGGCGTCGCTGGGCCTGGGGCTGGCTCGTCACCCTGGAAGTGGTGAGTCTCGCGATCACGGCCCTGCTCTCGCTGCTGCCGATCGGCACGATGCGCGGCCCGGTCCCGCTGCTCGTGAACCTCGTGATCCCGCTGTCGGTGCTGGTCTTGCTCGCCGCGGGATCAGGCGATCGGCCGGCCCAGCCGGGGCCGGCCGAGCCGGCTTAACTCAAGCGCGGGTCCGCGCCGCCAGCCGTATCGGCAGGCCGACACCGATCAGGTTGCCTTCGGAGTCCTTGAACCAGGCGACCTTCTGTCCGTTCGGTATCTCGCCGATGCCGTCGACCGTCTTGACGAAGGGGGTGTCGTATTCCTCGAGCTTCACGCCCCTGGCCCGAAGCTCTTTGACGGCCTTGTCGAGGTCGTCCACCTCGATCGCCATCTGGGTGTGCGTCCCCGATGGCTGCCCGCTGCTGAGAAAGACCCCGAAACCGGTGCCTTTCGCCAGCTCGTAGAGCAGGCCCCCTTGATCTTCCTGGATGGGCGTCAACCCTAGCTTGTCGCGATAGAAAGCTTTCGCCCGCTCGAGGTCCTGTGCCGGGAGCGCCGCCGCCGCGCGTGCCTGGTCGAACATTGTCCACCTCCTACTCGGCGCGAGCATAGCACTCCGAGCCGGGTGGCCAGGTTTGCTCTTATGCCTGGTCGGCGATCAGACACGCGCCACGCTGCCGCCGGTGGCTCCCCTGCGCGAGAGCGCGTCGATGGTGGTCGCCACCAGCAGGACCAGGCCGGTCACGATGAACTGCCACTTGACGTCGAGTCCCAGCAGGTACATGCCGTTGTAGATACCGCCGATGACCAGGCCACCGAGAACGCCGTGGAGCACCTTGCCCCGGCCGCCGAAGAGGCTGGTCCCGCCGATGACGGCCGCGGCGACGGCGTAGAGGACGAGCTGACCACCGTTGACGTTGTTGGACATCCCGCCGAGGTACGAGGCGTAGAGCAGGCCCCCGATTCCGGCGGTGAAGGAGCAGAGTGTAAAACACCAGGTCACGATCGTCCCCACCTTGATGCCCGCCCGTCGAGCCGCCTCGCGATTTCCGCCAATCGCGTACACATAGCGCCCGAATCGGGTTCGCTGGAGCAGGATCGTCCATGCCGCAAGCACCGCCAGGACGATGGGGATGACCCAGGGCACGCCCTCGAGCGTGCCGATCGCTGCCCGGTTGACGTTGCAGATCGCGACCACCACGACGGAGACGACTGCGATCAGGACGATCTTTAACAGGGTGAGGCTCACCGGCGGCGCCACCAGACCGCTGCGCCGCCGCCGCGAGTCACCAAACCAGAGGACGGCCCCGAGCGCGACCACGATCACCGCCATGCCGATCCAGCTCACCACCGGATCGATCGTTCCCCACATCAACTTATAGATCACCTGCAAGTTGTTGTTCTCCCCGGCGAGACTCGGATAGCCGGAAAACGGCCCCAGGCCAAGCAGGATCAACACCACGCCGTTGAAGATCAGCAGCCCGGCCAGGGTGACGATGAGGGAGGACAGCCGCAGCCGGGTGATCAAAGTGCCCTGCCAGGCGCCGATGAGGCCGCAGGCCAGCACGGCCACGATGATCGCTCCCCACCACGGCCAGCGCGCGGTGGTCGGTTGAACCAATTGAACGCCGATCACCCCGCCCACCGCGGCGACGTAGCCAACCGAGAGGTCGATCTCACCGAGCAGCAGGGCGAAGCCTTCGGCCATGGCGAGCACCATGAAGACGGCGCTCTGCTGAAATAGGTTGACCAGGTTTCCGGCCGAGAGGAACACCTGGTTCGGACTGATCGCCGTGAAGACGATCGAGATGAGAATCAGGCCGGCGATGACCGGAAGCACGCCGCTCTCGCCCGCCCGAAGCCGGGCGATCCAGGCCCGGAACCATTGGCCCAGCGACTGGGCAACGATTTCCGGAGGAAGTTCGAGCGCGGCCGCGTCGGCGGCGGCGGTTGGATCCGGGACGGCCTCCGGCGCCTCAGCCTGCGCCATGCTTCGTCGCCTCCCCATCAGCCGCCTGCCTCGCGCGAGTGGAGCCGCCGGTCGTCATGTACTCGACGACGCTCTGCCGGTCAAATGCGGAGGCTCGATCCTGCGCCACCATCCGCCCCAGGGACAGCACCGCGATCCGGTCGGCCACCTCGAAGACGTCATTGAGGTTATGGGAAATCATCATCACGGCCAGCCCCCGATCGCGCAGCCGCCGAACCAGGTCCAGCACCATCTTCGTCTGCACCACGCCCAGGGCGGCGGTCGGCTCGTCGAGCATCACCAGCTTCAGGTTCCACATCACGGCCTTGGCGACCGCAACGGATTGCCGCTGGCCACCGGAAAGTGAGGCCACCGGCTGCCGGATGGACCGCACCGTTGTCACCCGCAGGCCGGAAAGGGTCTTGCTGGCGGCTCGCTCCATGTCATCCTCGTCCAGCAGCCCGTTGTGCACCCGCTCGCGTCCCAGGAACATGTTCTGCACGATGTCGAGATTGTCAGCGAGCGCGAGATCCTGGTAGACGGTCTCGATCCCCAGGCGCGCGGCATCGCGCGGGCTGTGGATCTGGACCGGGTGCCCCTCCCAGAAGAACTCGCCATGGTCGGGCTGGTAGATGCCGGCGATGCATTTGGTCAGGACCGACTTTCCGGCGCCGTTGTCCCCGGCGAGCGCGGTGACCTGTCCGGCCGGCAGGTCGAGGTCGACCTTGGTCAGCGCCTGGACGGGGCCGAAGTGCTTGTCCAGGCCACGCACCTTGAGCAGGGGTTCGGCGGCCACGGGCGCTTGGGCGATCAGCTGGGCCATCTCCCTACTTTATGTCTCACGGCCCGGTGTGTGTGTGAGGGCGCCGCCGCCCTCGAGGCGGCGGCGCCATCGTGATCTAGCTGATGCCGGCTGCGCTGCAAGCGGCCGCTCCCGCGGCGCTGCACAGCGCGGTCTTGTCGACGAAGTTGTCCTTGATGACCGTGTCTTTCATGTTCGAGGCGTTCACCCAGACTGGGACCAGCAACGACGCCGGCTGCTGGCTCCCGGTGACGTTTGCCGGCGGTGAGGTCGTGCTGTTGAGCAACGCGGACGGCGGCGTCTGGCCGGCGCGCAGGATGGTCGCGAGGGCAACCGCATCCTGGGCCTCGAGGTAGACCGCCTTGTAGACCGAGCCGCACTGATAGTTCGTGAGGACGTTGACCATGCCCTGGAGGGTCGCATCCTGACCGGTGGTCGGGATCTTCTTGGCCGGGACACCCTTGTTCTTGAGGACTTGGATGACGGCGTTCCCGAGCCCGTCATTCGCCTCGACCGTGGCGTTGATGTTCGAATGGGCCGTGAACTGCTGCTGGAAGATCGTTCCACCCGTCGCGTTCACCCAGTCGGGCGCAACCTGGTCCCCGACCAGGGTGTAGCCAGAGCTGTTCGTCTTACCCGCGGGCTCCGGGGTGGTGGTATCGCCCCAGATCACCTGGTTGTAACCCTGCGCGAAGGAGACGGCGTTCGGGTCGGAGTTCTCTCCACCGTCGAGCTCGAAGACCTGCGGGTTCGACACCCCCCAGGCCGTGATGCAGTCCTTGAACCCCTGCCCGATGAGTGAGCCCACTTTCACGTTGTCGAAGCTGACGTAGTAGACGTTGGTGCCCGTGAAGGTAGCTCGGTCGTAGCTGATGGTCTTGACACCCTTTTGCGCCGCTGCCTGCTGGATCGCGGCGCCGACCGTGCTGTTGAGCGGATCGAAGATCAGCACTTTCGCGCCGGCGGTGATGTCGGCCTGGGCATCGGCCAACTCCGTCGCATCATTGCCATTGGCGTTATCGATCTTGTACTGCGACGAGGAGTAGCCGGCCGCATCGAAGGCTTTCTTCAGATACGGCTGGTCGAAGGCGACGTAGCGGGTCGATGAGGTGGTATCGGGAAGGATGACACCGACGAGGCCGCTGCCCGCCGACGTCAGTCCCTTCAACTGACTCATGACCGAGAAACTCGCGTCGAACGAGGTGACGCCAAGCCCCGGTGGCACCGTGGCGCTGGTCGTGCTCGTCGCAGTCGAGTTCCCGCACGCCGCCAGGATGATCGCCATTGCGCCAGCGAACACGATTGCCGTAGATGATTTGAGTTTCCGCAATTGCTCCGCCCTCCTAAAAGTTGTGGTGGTCCCGGTGGGAAACGACGAAAAGGGTTGGGCTACCGTCCGGTGGTCTCCCGGACGATCCAGGAGTATTCCCCTCTTACGCTGGGTCCCAGCCGACGACTATTGTGGCGCCACCGGGAAGAATGCGCAAGAGCGAACTCGCGCTCAGATATATTGCGCTCTAACAGTCTCTAACGAACGCGGCCGAGACGACCACCTGCCAAGCGTGTAGAGTCGACATCAGGAAGGGGGAGCAGCTTGGCCACGAGTCCGACCAAACGACGATTGCTTCCGACCCCGGCAAAGCCACCGGCGCCCAACGGTGCGCCGAGGACACCGGGTCAGCCAGCAGCGCCGCAGCCCTTCTGGCGAAGCCGCGGCTTCTGGATCTACCTCGTGGTCCTGCTGCTGCTGAACTACCTGATCAGCATCGTGTTCACGAGCGGTCCGGCACGAATGACGCTCCCCTACACCACCTTCATTCAGCAGGTAAACGTCGACAACGTCAAGGACATTACCGCCCAGGGCAATTCGATCCAGGGCGACTTCAAGAAATCCGTGACGTATGGAACGGCGAGCGGCACGACGTTTCAGACCGAGCGTCCGGTCTTCGCGCAGGACAACCTCGAAGCCCTGCTCGAGCAGCGCAATGTGCCGATCACGGCGACGCCGCCCGGCTCCGGTCAATCGCCGCTACTGAGCCTGCTGATCAGCTTCGGCCCGGCCCTGTTGCTGATCGGCGGTTTGCTTTACCTGAGCCGACGGATGACGACGACGGGTCCGGGCGGCATCCTCGGAGCCTTCGGCCAGAGCCAGGCGAAGCTGTACACGCCAGACTCGGGACCGAAGACCACCTTTGCCGACGTGGCCGGGATCGACGAGGCCAAGCAGGACCTGGCCCAAGTCGTCGATTTTCTCAAGACGCCGGAAAAGTACCAGCGGCTCGGCGCGCAGATCCCACACGGCATCCTCCTGGTCGGCCCGCCGGGAACGGGTAAGACCCTCCTCGCCCGAGCCGTCGCCGGCGAATCGAACCGCCCGTTCTTCAGCCTCTCCGCCTCCGAGTTCGTCGAAGCCATCGTCGGTGTGGGCGCGGCCCGCGTTCGCGATCTCTTCGCGAAAGCTAAGGCCGCCGCTCCAAGCATCATTTTCATCGACGAGCTGGACGCCATCGGCCGTTCGCGCGCCTCATCCGCGACCTTCGGCGCCAACGATGAGCGCGAGCAGACGCTCAACCAGATCCTGACCGAGATGGACGGCTTCACGCCGAACCAGAATGTCGTCGTGCTCGCCGCGACAAACCGTCCCGAAGTCCTGGATCCCGCGCTGCTGCGTCCGGGCCGGTTCGACCGGCGGGTCACCGTCTCTCCACCCGACCGCGTCGGCCGCGAGGCGATCCTCAAAATTCACACCCGCAACCTTCGCCTGGCTCCGGATGTCAACCTGGACGACATCGCGGGAGCGACGGCGGGCTTCGTCGGCGCCGACCTGCGCAATATCGCCAACGAGGCGGCCTTGATCGCCGCGCAGAAAAATGAGGACCTGGTGACGCAGGCGGATTTCGACGAGGCGATCGAACGGTCGGTTCTCGGCCTCCGGCGGCCCATCGTGCTCGGGCCCGACGAGAAGCGCTTGATCGCCTACCATGAGTCGGGGCACGCGTTGATGGGCTTGCTGGTTCCCGGAGCAGATCCGGTGAAAAAGCTGACGATCGTACCGCGCGGCCTTTCCCTCGGCTCGACCTACAGCCAGCCGATCGACGACCGCTACAACTATCCGGAGAGTTACCTGCGAGGGCGGATCACGCTCGCCCTCGGTGGCCGGGCGGCGGAAGAAGTCGCCTACGGCGCCGTGACGACCGGAGCCGAGAGCGACCTCCAGCAGGTGAACCAGATCGCCCGCTCGATGGTCGCGCGCTTCGGAATGTCGCCGAAGCTGGGACCGCTTAACCTGACCCAGCCCGGCGATGGCGCCGCGGTGGAGCACTTCAGCGAAGAGACCTCGAAGATCCTCGACGAGGAGGTCCGCCGGATCGTCGACGAATGCCACCGAGAATCGGTGCGGATGCTGACCGAGAACCGCGACCGGCTCGATCGCCTCGCGGAAGCGGTGCTCAAGAAGGATACCCTCGACACGGACGAGATTTATGCCGCTACGGGCATCAGCCGGCCGTCCTCATCCCGCCCGGTGATTGCCCCACCGCTTCCGGCCAACGGCTCTTCGCGCGACGGCGACCTGGCGAAAGATGACGTCGGCGCCGAGATCCGTCGTTAGCCGGCGAGCGAGCTCCGCAACGATTCGGTTTCACTCGACGGGGCAACCCCGAGTTCTTCGGCGAGCAGGCGCCGGCATTCGTTGTAGACGCGGATAGCCTCGCCGCGGTCGCCCTGCCTGACGAGCACCTGCATCAGCCGCCGGTAGCCTGACTCGCGGTACGGTTCGAGCTCGACGGCCGCCCGGGCCTGGTCCAGCGCGAGCGCCAGCTCACCGTTCGCCAGCAGCGCCTCCACCCGGCAGTCGAGCGCTCGCACCAGCAGCTCACGCTGGCGCTGACGGCAGGCCGCGATCCAGGGTGCGTCCTCTCCGACAAGGAACGTCCGCCGGGCGATGGTGGCGGCGATCAGCGACGGCCCGTAGGCGGCCAGCGGTTGGTTCGCGATCAATGCCCCCTCCGCCTGATGGACCGCATCCGCCGCGGCCTCGAGATCGATCCAGGTGTCCGGCGGAGGCCGGAACTGGTAGCAGCGAAACGCGTTCGGGATGATCCGATCGCGATCGAGTCCGAGGCTGCCCAGCTTCTGGCGCAGCTTGCTGACGACCGCGCTGAGCGCGACCGGCCAGGAGGTCGGCAGCGATTCCGGCCAGAGCAGCTCGGCCAGCTCCGATTGCGGGACGGCTCGCTCACGTTCGATCGCGAGGTAGACGAGCGCCAGCCGGCCCTGGCGGCCCGGCAGGTCCGCCTCTCGGAGGAGCTGCTCGCCCCGCTCGACCGCCACCTCGCCGGCCAGGTAGATCCTCAACATGAGAGCGCCAAACATTCGCCAAAGCCCACGACGCATGATCTTAGGCACCCGGCTCTCAGCCGCTCCCGGCTCTCAGCCGCCCCCGGCTCTCAGCCGCCCCGGCTCTCAGCCGCCCCCGGCGTGGAAAGGGCGGCGGTAGGAAAGGGCGGCGGTAGGAAAGGGCGGCGGTCAGACTTTTTTCGAGGAGGTGCGGAATGCAAAAGCGCGTCGAGTGCGAGTGCGGCTGGTCGCAGCAAACCGACAACGAAGCACAGCTGGTGGCCGCCGTGCAACAGCACGCGAAAACCGTCCACAACATGGAGGGCGTGACGAGGGAGCAGGTGCTCGCTCAGGCACGGCCCGTCTGACACAAGGAGAAGAAATGGCGAAGTACCTGTACTTGCTCTACGCCGACGAGTCGAAGATGCCCGCCCCTGACAGCCCGCAGATGCAGCAGCAGGAGGCCGCGTTCGGTCGCTATTACGAAGAACTTGCCGGGCGCGGCATGTTCAAAGCCGGCGATCCAGTCCAACCGTCAAAGACGGCCACGACCGTCCGCGTCCGGAACGGATCGACAAAAACGGCGCCGGGCCCAGCCGCTACAGGCGGCGAGCAGATCATCGGCTTCTACGTCATCGAAGCGAAGAACCAGGATGAGGCGATTGCCTACGCGGCCAAGGTGCCATCGGCAAGCGTGGGCGCGATCGAAGTCCGACCGATTATCGGCTCCTGAATCCGAAGCCCCCTACTCCCTCCCCCTTGTGGGGAGGGTTGGGGAGGGGGTACCTCTGAAAGTGTCGAGGCAGCCGGCGCCGCAAAAGTAGTGAATCGTCTCCCCCGCGACCAGCGTGTGCAGCGCGCCCCTCACCTCGACGCGCATCCCGCAGATCGGATCGATGGCCGTCTCCGGTAATGGAATCGCGTACCGGCGCTGATGCGCCTGGCGTTCGGCGGCAATCTCGGCGAGCGTCGCCAGGGCAATCTCCTCTTGCGATCCGCCGACCGAGTTGTCGGCTGCGCGCCGGACGCGATCCAGGTGGGTGATCCCTCGGCCTTGAAGCACGTCGATCACCGTGGCGGCCCGGCGTCGGCTCGCGACCAGGCCGATGTAGGCGACGTCATAGCCCAAGAGCGCCTCGATGGCATCCTCGTCGTAGTGACCCATGGTGGCGACGACGGCCCACGTGCTGGCGTTCGGCTGCGCGGCGGCGAGGTCGAGTGCGCCGATGACCTGGTCCGCATCGGGGAAGTCGGCCGGCAACGCACCGGGGTGCACAGCACAGGTTTTGTACCCGATCGTGGCGCCCAATCTGACGAGGGTATGCGCCGCCGGCGTATCGCCGACGACGACCAGCAACGGTCGCGGCAATTGTGGATCGATGAAGACGTCCAGCTTGCCGGCACTTGGGCAGGTACTGAGATGCGACACGACGCCGGGTAGATGCTCGGGGGAGTCGTCGGGCGCGATCTTGACCAGGCGCGGCTGGGCATCGCCCATCGCGATCAGCGCCTCGCGTCGGACCAGCCCTTCGGAGCAGCTACCGCCCACCCAGCCCCAGAGCTTGCCATCGGGCGTGATCAACGCCTTGTCGCCGGCCTGGGCCGATGTCGGCGGCTCGACCCGGACGACAGTCGCGACGACGAAGGTCTCCCCGCGCCGCCGCAGCTCCGCCGCCCGGTCGAGCACGTCATCCGCGAGTGACATCGTTATTCAGCCGCACCCGCCGCCTTCAAGGCGGTCCAAATCTTGTCCGACGTGACCGGCATGTCGATGTTCTTGATCCCGAGATGACCGAGGGCGTCGATCACCGCATTGACGAAGGCCGCGGGTGAGCCAACCGTGGCCGATTCCCCGATCCCCTTGGCGCCGATCGGATGGTGAGGTGACGGCGTGACCGTCTCGTAAGTTTCGAACTTCGGGGTCTCCCAGCTGGTGGGCAGCAGGTAGTCCGTGAAGTTCGAGCCGATGCAGTTGCCTTCTTCGTCGAAGGTGATCAGCTCCATGAAAGCGATCCCGAAGCCTTCCGCCAACCCGCCGTGGATCTGTCCCTCGACGATCATCGGGTTGATGCGGATGCCGCAGTCATCGACGGCTACCATGCGGCGGACTTTCACCTGGCCGGTGCCGCGATCGATGTCGACCACAACCAGGTAGGTGCCGAATGGGAAGGTGAAGTTCGGCGGGTCGTAGTAGGTCACGCCCTCGAGCCCGGCCTCCATCCCATCGGGAAGGTTGGTGTAGGCGGCGAAGGCCACGTCCTGGATCGTCTTCGACTTCGATGGCGAGCCCCGGACGAAGAACTTGCCGTGGTCGAACTCGATGTCCGCTTCGGACGCCTCGAGCAGATGGGCCGCGATCTTCTTCGCCTTGTCGCGCAGCTTCCGGGACACCATCGCCGTGGCCGCGCCGCCGACTGGAGTGCTCCGGCTGGCGTACGTGCCCAGCCCATACGGCGTGTTGTCGGTGTCGCCTTCCTGGACCTCGACGTCGGCGGCCGGGATGCCGAGCTCTTCAGCCACGATCTGGGCGAAGGTGGTCTCGTGTCCCTGCCCCTGGCTGCGGACGCCTAGTTTCAGGATGGCCTTGCCGGTGGGATGAACGCGCAGCTCGGCGGAGTCGAACATCCGCAGCCCGGCGATGTCATAGTGCTTGCCCGGGCCGGCACCAACCACCTCCGTGAAGCTGGCGATGCCGATGCCCATCAGCTCGCCCTTCTTGCGTTTCTCAGCTTGCTCCTTGCGCAACTCCTCATAGCCGGCCTTCTCCAGCGCCAGCCGGAGCGCCTTCTCGTACTGGCCGCTGTCGTACTCGAAGCCGGTGGCCGACTTGTAGGGGAACTGCTCCGGCCGGATGAAGTTCTTCGCCCGCAGCTCCGCCGGGTCCTGGTTGAGCTCGATCGCGGCACTTTCCACCAGGCGTTCGATCAGGTACGAGGCTTCCGTCACCCGGAAGGAGCAGCGGAAGGCGACGCCACCCGGCGCCTTGTTCGTATAGGCCCCGTCCGCCTCGACGTGGGCGGCCGGGACGTCGTAGGAGCCGGTCACGATATGGAAGAGCCCGGCGCGGAACTTCGACGGCTGGGCATCCGCAAAGAAGGCACCGTTGTCGCTAAGCAGCTTGACCCGGAGCCCGAGCATCCGCCCGTCATTGCGCAGCGCCATCTCGCCCTTCATGTGGAAGTCTCGGGCGAAGCCGGTCGAGATCAGGTTGTCGCTGCGGTCTTCGACCCATTTGACCGGCTTGCCGATCAGCAGCGACGCCGCAGTCGCCACCACGTAGCCCGGATAGATCGGAACTTTGTTGCCAAAGCCGCCGCCGATATCCGGCGAGATGATGCGGATCTTTTCCTCCGGGAGTCCCGCAACGATCGCAAACAACGTTCGGTGGGCATGCGGCGCCTGCGAGGTCATGTAGAGGATGGTGTTCCCGGTCGCGGGGTTGATGTCGGCCACGATGCCGCAGGTCTCGACCGGCGAGGGATGGCAGCGCGGATAGAACGTCTCCAGCGTGACGACCCGGTCGGCCTTCGAAAATGCCTCTTCGGTCTTCGCCTTGTCGCCCGCTTCCCAGTGATAGATGTGATTCGACGTCTGCCCCTCTTTCTCGTCGCGAATCAGGGGCGCGTCCGGCTGGAGCGCCTTATACGGGTCGACGACCGCAGGGAGCACCTCGTAGTCGACCTCGATCAGCGGCAGGGCATCACGTGTGATGTACGGGTCGGTCGCAATCACGCAGGCGACCTCCTGGCCCTGGAATCGCACTTTGTCCGTAGCGAGCACCGCCTGCGTATCGCCGGAGAGCGTCGGCATCCACGCCAGCTTGTGCTGGGCCAATACCTCGCCGGTCACGACGGCGACCACGCCCGGCAGCGCCTGGGCCGCGCTGGTGTTGATGGAACGGATCCGCGCATGGGCAAAGGGGCTGCGCAGGATCGCCATGTGCAGCATGCCCGGCAGCGTGATGTCGTCGACGTAGTTTCCCTTGCCCCGGATGAATCGGTCGTCTTCCTTCCGCTTGATGCTCTCGCCGATGAACCCCTTCATTGGTGTCTCAATCGCCATGGCTCAGCTCCCTACAGCGGCGCCGGCGGGCACGGCCGCGGCTTCTTTCATCTGGACGGCGGCGGCCCGGACGGCCTTGACAATGTTCATGTAGCCGGTGCAGCGACAGATGTTGCCCGAGAGCGCCCAGCGGATCTCCTCTTCCGTCGGGTCCGGGTTGTCGGCCAGCAGCGCGAAGCTGCTCATCATCATCCCCGGCGTGCAGAACCCGCATTGCAGCCCGTGCTCTTGTTTGAACGCGGCCTGGATCGGATGCAGCGCGCCGCCGGCGTGCAACGCCTCGACCGTGGTCAGCTGCCGCTCATCGGCCTGGACCGCCAACACCGTGCAGGACTTCACCGGAACGCCGTCGAGCAGCACGGTGCAGGCGCCGCAATGGGTGGTGTCACAACCGATATGGGTCCCGGTCAGCCGCAATTTCTCGCGGATGAAATGGACGAGCAGCAGCCGTGGTTCGACCTCGGCACTGACCTTCTCGCCATTGACGGTCACGCTGATCGGCCATCCCATCGTCATGCACCTCCCCTGGCGCGCTCGCGGGCGCGTTTGAGCCCCCGTTCGGTAAAGACCCGGACCACGTTGCGCTTGTACTCCACCGACCCGCGCTGGTCCGCCTTCGGTTCGGCGGCAGCCGCCGCCAGTGAGGCCGCCTCTTCGATGGCCGCGTCATCGAGCGTCTGCCCTCGCAGCGCCGCCTCCGCCTGCTCGGCCTTGAGGTTCTGCGGCCCCACTGCCGTCAGCCCGATCCCCGCGGAGCGAACCTTTCCATCGTCCATCTGCAGGTGAACCGCCACCCCGACGGTGGCGAAGTCGCCGACCTTCCGTTCGAGTTTCAAGTAGGCGCCGCCCGATCGGCTGCCGGCGGCAGGGATGCGAACCTCCGTCAGCAGCTCATTCGGTTGCAAGACGGTGCTGAACGGTCCGGAGAAGAAGTCGCGAGCCTTCACCGTGCGACGGCCCGACTTCGACTGGAGCACCAATTCCGCGTCGAGGGCGAGCACCACTGAGCCCCAGTCGCCTGCCGGGTCCGCGTGGGCCAGCGATCCCCCGACGGTGCCACGGTTGCGCACGATCGGGTCGGCCACCTGGGCCGCCGCCTCGGCGATTACGGGATAACGGGAGGCCAGCAAGGCTGACCGCTCGGCCGACTTGTGCCGAAACAGCGTGCCGATCCGGAGCACGCCGTCGCGCTCCTCGATGACGTCGAGGCCCGGCACCCGGTTGACGTCCACCAGGTGAGCCGGACTGGCAAGGCGCAGCTTGATCAGCGGGATCAGGCTCTGGCCGCCGGCCAGTACCTTTCCCTCATCGCCAAGCCGATCGAGGAGTTCGAGCGTCTCCTCCGTGGTGTGAGGCGCGTGATACTCGAACGGCGCAGGCAGCATGGGCAACCCCTCCTGGTTACGCAACAACCGCCGACAGTGACATCAACCCTAGTCTCGGTCGCTAGCTATGTCAACGCCAAATCCGGTCGCGCGGGACAACCAGCTCAGCGCCGGCGCACGAGGCGGCCGATGCCGGCGCGAATCACCTCCCAGGCGAGTCGAAAGGCGCTCACCGGTTTCACCGCCGCCGCGACCGGTACCGCAGCCGCCGTGGCTGACCTGGGTGATGGGGCGTCGCTGGCCGCAGTCAGCGGCCCGGCCGGCGCAGCTTTCAGCTGCTGCTCGAGGCATCCGGCAAACTGCTGCGCCAGGCGCTGTGACACGTCCTGCATGATTGCCGACCGGCCGAACTGCGCGACCAGCCCGCTGACGGCGACGTCGGATTGCATGGTGACGACCGTCCGCCCCCCCTCGGCGTGCAACTCACTGCGCACGCTGGCGACCGCCCCGCCCCGGCCCCGCGACTCGACCCCGTTGGCCTTCAGATTCACGGTGTGGGCGGCCTCATCGATCGCGTCGATCTTGACCTGCCCCTTGTAGTCGACCGTGATCGGCCCCAGCTTGACCTGGATCTTGCCCTCGTAGGTGCGGTCGTCGATGACGGAGGTGAGCTGCGCCCCCGGCACGCAGGGCGCAATCCTGGGCACGTCCAGCAGGTATCGCCAGACCACGTCGAGCGGCGCATCCACCTGAAAGCTGGTGGTGATGATCACGCGTCGAGCGTATCGAACGCGCCATACGGCGGAAAGCGGAAGGCCATGTCTTTGGAAAGCAGCCCGCCGTGGCCGAGGCTATTGAAGTCGCCGGCCGTGACGCGCGCGCCGGTGAAGAGTCTCGGCAGGATCAGATCCAGCACCGTCGCCTTGGAAAACATGCCGCAGGCGGCGACGCCGAAGATCGGCCGGTCATGCAGGTAGGCGAGCCAGACCGCGCTACCGGGATGCGCCGGCGCACCCTGCTTCTCCATCCGGGCGCCGAGTTGCGCGAGGGCGATCAGTGTCGGATCGAGCGGGTCGGTCGCGTTCGCGCCAGCCGTCAGGAGAAGATCGGCGTCGCGGACCAGCCCGCTGATCGCCTCCCGCACGGCATCGACTGCGTCAGGGACGTAGCGGATTTCGCTGATCGTCGACCCGAACCAGGCGACCTTCATCTCGATCGACGCCTGGAATTTCTCGCGTTGCTCCGGCTCGAGCCGTTCGCGAACCAGGATCGCCACCCGCATCGGCCGGAACGCCAGGACCTTGACGACCGCTTCGCCACCGGCGCAGACCGTCTCCACCTCGCCAAGCCGCGCCTCGGGAACGACAAACGGGGTGACTTTGACCCCGGCAATCGTTTTGCCTTTCGAGACGAGCTGGCCGTCGAAGAGGGTAAAGATGGAGATGTCCGTGACCGCATTCAGCGCCTCGAGCCGCTGGACGTCCACCTTGAAGATGCCGTTGATCGCGGCGCTCAGGCGTACCTGGCTCTCGACGGGACCATGCTGGACGACGCCCGGACCGGCAACGAGCTCGGCCAGCCGGCGGGCCGCCTCGTCCTCGTGGATATCGCCCGGTTCCAGGCGAACCACATGGAGCTCATCGATTCGGGCGCCGGCCACGACGGGCCAGTCGTCCCGGCTGAGAACTCGTCCCTTGAGCAGCAAGACTCGGTGATGGTCATCCGGGACAAGAATGGTTTGCGCCAGCACCGCGCCGTCGATCGTCGCCGCGTTCAAACCCGACCCGCTAAGCGCTTCGGGCTTCATGCTGCCGGAGCCGGCGTGGCCGCCAAACCGGGCATCGGGCCGCCGACCTTGCCGTGACGGACGGCAACCATCTGCGACAGGATCGCCAGCGCCGTCTCCTCGGCCGTTTGCGCTCCCAGGTCGAGGCCGATCGGCGCGTGCACGCGCGCCAGGTCATCCGGATTGACGCCGGCGGCGGTCAGCCGGGCCACCCGGTCGCGATGCGTCTTCTTGCTGCCGATGGCGCCGATGTAGCGCGGCCGGCCACGCAGCGCCGCGGTGATGGTCGGGTCATCGAACTTTGGATCGTGGGTGAGGATCACGACGTAGGTCGACCCATCCATCGGCACGTCGTTCAGGACCTCGTCCGGCCAGGCGTGGATCACCTGCCGCGCCTCCGGAAATCGCTGGCGGTCGGCGAACTTCGAGCGGGCATCGACAACAGTGACGCGAAACCCCAGCGTGGTGGCGAGGCGGGTCAGCGGGATCGCGACGTGCGAGCCGCCGAAGATGAACAGCTCGGGCGGGCGGGGAAACGGTTCCAGGAAGAGACCGTCACGCCGCACCGGGTTCTCTCGCTCGAGCAGCTCAGCGGCGCCTGCTTCGGCCGCGGTCAGGAGCCGGCGAGCGCCGGGGGCGTCGCCCACGTCGGTCGTCAGCACCACCGGCCGCTCGGCTTCCAGCGCGCCGATCAGGTCGCGATGCACCTCCGTAAGCGGCTCGATCAGGACGTCGACTTCGCCGCCGCAGCTCAGCCCGACCGTCCAGGCGAGGTCGTCACTGACCCCGTAATGAAAAAGGCGGGCCGGCTGCCCCTTGAGGATCGCCTGAGCCTGCTCGAAGACCTCGCCTTCGAGGCAGCCACCGCTGACGGACCCGGCGATCTTTCCGGATTGGCTGATCGCCATCCGTGATCCGGCCGGTCGCGGCGCGCTTCCCCAGGTGCTGATCACCGTGGCGACGGCCACCGGATCGCCGCCGGCGAGCCACGCTTTGACGTCGGTCATGACGTCCCGCATAGATCAGAGTCTAGACAGATTTTCGGATGCCGCCGTCAGGCGGTCGCGCCCACCGGCGTCTGCCGGCGGACCGGGCGACGGCTCGCCGTCTCGAGCAGGAGCACGCCGAGCGCCTCGAGATTGGCCAGGTTGTGCGCCGGCAGGAAATCGTCGACGAACGGCAGCGCGGCCTGCAACCCCAGGGTCAGTGGTTCGTAGCCGGGAGCGCCCATCAGCGGGTTCATCCAGATCAGTCGGTGGCAGGAACGTTGCAGCCGCGCGATGGCCGTGCGCATCTGGGCGGCGTCGCCGCGATCCCATCCGTCGCTGATGATGGCGACGGTGGCGCCGTGACTGAGCACGCGCCGAGCGTAGCGGCGGTTGAAGGTCTCGATCGCCTCGCCGATGCGTGTTCCTCCCGACCAGTCATCCACCGAGGCCATCACCCGGTTGAGCGCCGCATCGACGTCGTGACTGCGGAGCAGATGGCTGATCCGGGTGAGTCGGGTGGCGAAGACGAATGCCTCGACTCGGGTGCTGGCCGTCTTGAGCGCGTAGGTGAAATTCAACAGAAGTCGCGTGTATCGCTCCATCGAGCCGCTGATGTCGCAGAGCAGGACGAGGGGCCGGGGCCGCTGTGTCGGGCTTTTCCAGCTAAAGACCAGCAACTCTCCACCAAACCGAAGACTCCGGCGGAGGAGTCGCCGGATGTCGAGCCGATCGCGACCTCCTGGACGGGCTCGCCGAGACCGGGTGAGACCAGCCGGCAGCCGCATCAGACGGATCAGCCGCCGGACCTCGGCCATCTCTGCCTCGGTGAGCGTGTCGAAGTCCTTCTGGCGAAGCACCTCGGCCCGCGAGTAGCTCGCGACCTCCATCTCCTCAGCGCCCTCGGCCAGGTCGCCGTCATCGAGCACCTTGAGCTGCCGGCCCGTGAAGGTGGCCGTCCCGCCCGGCTCGGTCTCCGGGACTTCTTGTGGCGGGGCCGCGCCGTCGTCGACGCTCGATGCGCCGAGGAAGGCGGCTAGCGCGCGATCGAGCAGCCGAAGATCATCGCGCCGTCGGGCGAAGTGGACGCGGACCGCCGTCCGCAGGTCGTCGGCGCGCCCGATGTCGATGACGCTCAGGGCGGTGAGAAACGGCAGCATCCGTGCCGGACCGGCGTCGAAGCCGAGCCCGCGAAGGATCCGGCCGAAATGCAGCCAGTTCCTGGTCAGGATCGCTCCGGGATCAGGCATTGACGGCGCGGGCCAGCAGCTCTCGCGAGCCCGCCCCCCGCAGTCGTTCGAGGTCCTCCTGGTACTTGACGATCGAGCCGAGGGTCGCCTGCACCGCCGCCTCATCGAGCTCGCTCTGGCCGAGCGCGATCAATGAGCGGGTCCAGTCGAGCGTCTCGGCGATCCCGGGCAATTTATAGAGGTCGAGCCTTCGCACGCCGCCGATGAACGCGCTCACCTGGCGGGCGAGCTTTTTTGGGACCTGCGGAACTCTCGCCGTGATGATCTCGTATTCCCGGTCGACGGTCGGGTAATCGATCCAGAAGTAGAGGCAGCGGCGCTTGAGGGCGTCGTGAATCTCGCGGGTCCGGTTCGAGGTGATGATGACGGCGGGCGGCTTCACTGCCTTGATGGTGCCGATCTCGGGGATCGAGATCTGGAAGTCGGACAGCAACTCGAGAAGAAAGGCCTCAAACTCGTCGTCCGCCCGGTCGATCTCGTCGATCAGCAGGACGGGCGGGGTGCTGCCATCGCTTTCGATCGCCTGCAGCAGCGGCCGCTTGACCAGGAACTGGTGGCTGTAGATCTCGCGCTCCGTCTCTTCCCGATTCGAACCGGAGGATTCGAGTAGCCGGATGTGCAGCATCTGCTTCGCGTACGCCCACTCGTAGACGGCGTTGTTGACATCGATCCCCTCGTAGCACTGCAACCGGATGAGCCGCGTCTTGAGGATGTCGGCCAGGACCTTGCCCACCTCGGTCTTCCCCACCCCCGCCTCTCCCTCGAGCAGGAGCGGCTTGTCGAGCGTGAGCGAGAGGAACAGGGTCGTGGCCAGGCTGCGATCGGCGATGTAGTGGTGATCGAGCAGGGCCCGTTGGACGTCTTCGATGGTCGCAACGGGAAGGTCTTTCATGGCCGAATTGTAGGGAGAGCGGCCACGACGCGGCAGCCGCTCTCCCTCCCTATCGTTCTAGTGGTGCGCCGTGACGTCTTCCAATGCCCGGCGCGTCAGCACCTGCACCAGGTGCCGCCGGTAATCCGGTGAGCCGTTCAGGTCTTGCGGCGGGTCGGTGCCATCGGCCGCACGCTCCGACGCGTTGCGGATGTCCTCATCGTGCGCGGCCTTGCCTCGCAGCGACTGCTCGACAGCCGCGGCACGCAACGGACGGCTGCCCATCCCCGTCAGGCCGATCGCGACCTGGGAAACATCGTGGCCGCTGACCGTGACCTGGGCCGCGACGGCGACGATGGCCCAGTCCTGCGACCGTCGGCTGAACTTGAGATAGGTGCCGCGGCTGCCTGCCGGCGGGGTGGCGATCCGGATCTCCCGAACGACCTCATTCGGCTCGAGGGCAGAGGTGAAAGTGTCGACAAAGAAGTCGCGAGCCGGGATGCTGCGCTCGCCGCGCGGGCCGACTACCATGAGTTCGGCGTCCAGCGCCAGCAGACACGCCGGGAAGTCGCCGAAGGGGTCCGCGTGCGACGCGGCTCCGCCGATCGTTCCCCGGTTACGCACCTGCGGATCGCCGATTTGAGCGGCAGCGTTGCTGAGCAGCGGCAGCTTTTTGCGCAGCAGCTCAGAGAACTCGATGTCGTGATGGGTCGTCAGCGCGCCGATCGCGATCTGGCCATCCTCCTCGCGGATGTAGTTGAGACTGCTGATCCGGCCAATGTCGACGAGGAAAGACGGTGTGGCCAGGCGCAGCTTCATGAGCGGGATCAGGCTGTGGCCGCCAGCCAGCACCTTGGCTTCCTGCCCATGCTTGACCAGCTCGGCGATCGCCTCCGGGACCGTGCGAGGAACGACGTAGTCGAAGGCGGCTGGAATCATCGCCCTGTCCCTCCGTTGCGATGCATCAGCTGCCAGACCTTTTCCGGCGTAGCCGGCATCGAGATGTCCTTGACGCCGAACGGTTCGAGCGCGTCGACGACGGCGTTGATCACGGCGGCGCTTGACGCGATGGTGCCCGCTTCGCCCACACCCTTGACTCCCAGTGGATTTACGGGGCTGGGTGTAACCGTCGCCTCCAGCTCGAAGCGCGGCAGGTCGGCGGCGGTTGGCACCAGGTAGTCGACCAGGCTACCGCTGCGCAGCTGCCCTGCCTCGTCGTAGACCGCCTCCTCGAGGAGGGCCTGGCCGATCCCCTGCGCGATGCCGCCGTGCAGCTGGCCATCGACCACCATGGGATTAATCCTGGTGCCGCAGTCATCGACCGCGACGTAGCGAACAACGCTAGTCGCGCCGGTCTCCTCGTCGATCTCGACTACCGCGATGTGCGCCCCGAAGGGCCAGACGAAATTGCTCGGGTCAAAGAACGTTGTCTCGTTGAGGCCGCCCTCCATGCCTGGCGGAAGCCGGTGCGGCTGAAAGGCCGCCCCGGTGATTTCCTGGATCGTCACCGATTTTGAGGGGGTGCCTCTCACGTAGGCCTTTCCCTGCTCGTAGACGACGTCGCCTTCGGCCGCCTCCAGCAGGTGAGCGGCAATCTTCCTAGCCTTCTCTCGCACCTTCACGGCACTCAGGTGCACCGCGGATCCATCGGCTGATGCGCTCCGGCTCCCGTAGGTGTCCATGCCCATGGGACCTACAGCGGTGTCGCCGTGTACCACATCGATGTCCTCCAGTGGTAGGCCGAGCACATCAGCGACGATCTGCGCAAAAGGAGTCTCGTGCCCCTGGCCGTGCGGAGAGCTGCCGACGATCACCGTTGCCTTTCCTGTGAAATGAAGGGTGACGACGGACATGCCCCAGAATCCGACGCCGGCGACTAACGCCGTAGTAGCCGCGGAAGGCCCGGCGCCGCAAATCTCCAAGTAGGTCGAGAGGCCGATCCCAAGGTGCTTGCCCTGTTTGCGCTTCTCGGCCTGGTCGCGGCGGAGTGACTCGTAGCCGGCCAGCTGTAAGGCCTTATCGAGTGTGATGCGGTAATCGCCCGAGTCATACGTGAGCCCGAGCAAGCTGGTAAAGGGCTGCTCTTGGGCCGGCACAAAGTTTTTCCGTCGAACCTCCGCCTGATCGCGGCCCGTCTCGCGCGCGACCAGGTCCATCACCCGTTCGATCAGGAACGTGGCCTCCGGTCGTCCTGCGCCTCGATATGCGTCGGTCGGCGTCCGATTCGTAAAGACGCCGATCGCCCGGCCGTCGAAGGCCTTCATCTTGTATGGGCCCTGTGCCACCAGCAAACCGAGCACCTGGAATGTGCCGAACTGGCTGCAGTAGGCGCCGAGGTCGAGCCACTGGGTCACGCGAAGGCCGAGCACGGTGCCGTCGCGCTTCGCCGCAATGTCTACGTCCCAGATCTGCGAGCGGCCATGGTGGGTCGCCTTGACATTTTCGTTGCGATCTTCGATCCATTTGACCGGGCGGCCAAGCCGCTTCGAGGCCAGCGCTGTCAGGATCTCCTCCGGGTAGACGCGGATCTTGGATCCAAAGCCGCCGCCGACGTCGGGAGCGACCACTCGAACGTTGCTCTCAGCGATGCCGAGGATGACGCCCAGCCATATCTTGACAAAGTGCGGGATCTGCGTCGATGAATAAACGGTCAGCTTGTTCTCGAACGGCTTGTAGTCGGCCAGCACTCCGCGGGTCTCGACCGCAATCGGAATGAGGCGCTGCTGGATGAGCCGCTGGTGGATCTTGACCTCGGCTTCCTTGAATGCCGCCTCGATATCGCCGCCGGAGCGTTTGACGTCGTACGAGAGATTGCTACCGAGTTCGTCGTGCAGGACAGGCGCATCCTTCTCGATCGCCTTTTCGATGTCGAGCACGGGCGGCAGCGACTCGTATCGAACATCGATCCGCTCGCCAGCGTCCTCGGCTGCCGCGCGGCTGGATGCGAGCACGATGGCGACAGGCTCGCCAACGTAGTGAACCTTGTCGAGCGCGATCGGGTACTGATTTGGAACTTTCTTCTCGGGAACGAAGGATGTGGTGACCGGCAGCGGCGCCTGAAAGTCCCCCTTCAACTCTTTTCCGATCAGAACCGCGATGACACCGTCCGCTTCCTTCGCCCGCGATGTCTCGATGCTCAGGATCCGGGCATGCGCCTCGGTCGAGCGGATGACGTGCATGTGAACAACGGCCGTTTGCGAGATGTCGTCGACGTACCGGCCCGAGCCGGTCACCAGCCGGGGATCTTCGCGCCGCTTGATGGACGCGCCAACCATCTGGGATATGGCCATGCTGAACCCTCCTCCCGGTTACGAGACGGACGCCGGCGCCTTGACCTCAGCGCCGGTCGCCATGACCCTTGCCGCCGACTGGATCGCCTTCACGATGTTGTGGTAACCCGTGCATCGACAAAGGTTCCCCTCGAGCCCGAGGCGGATTTCGCGCTCGGTCGGATTAGGATTCCGCTCCAGCAGCTGCCGCGCTGCCATGATCATGCCCGGGGTGCAGAAGCCGCACTGGAGGCCATGCTCGTCCCAGAACGCCTGCTGCAGGGGATGCAGCGTCGAGCCCTCGGCCAGGCCTTCAATGGTCGTGATCTCGGCGCCGTCGGCCTGGACCGCGAACATCGTGCACGCCTTGACGGTGTGACCATTGACTTCGACCGTACAGGCGCCGCAGTTACTGGTGTCGCAGCCGACATGGGTTCCCGTGAGTCCTGCCTGTTCCCGGATGTACTGGACGAGCAGGAGCCGCGGCTCGACCTCGTGCTCGTACTTCGTGCCATTGATGGTGACGGCAACTCTGCGCCTCATGGGCACCTCCTCTGAGCTCACCGATCCGCCTGCCGCATCAGGTATAGCACTCGAATTGCCCCAGTGTCCAGCGTGACCGCCACGCTGAGTCGGCGGTTACCCCACCGACCCGAATCCTAGCCGCGCAGCTCGTCGGCAACGTCGGCGATGGCTGACGCGACGGTGGCCATCAGCTCGCTCGGGCCGACCGTGATCCGGAGGTGACCCTCGAGCCCGAACTCCGATCCAGGCCGAACCAGGAAGCCACGCCGCAGCAGTCCCTCGTACCACCGAAGGTCATCACCGCCGGGAAGGGCGAGCACGAAGTTTGCCTGCGAGGGCCAGCTGGCAATACCGAGCTCAGCGAGTGTCGCTGCGAAGCCGTCTCGAGCCGCCACGACCTGGCGGCGGCGCGCCTCGATAACTGCCGGATCGGCCAGACAGGCCATCCCGGCGGCGAGCGCGACGCGGTTGACGTTGAACGGCTCCTGCACCGCGTCCAGGCAGGGGATGAGATCTGGGTGCGCGATCGCGAAGCCAAGCCGCAACCCGGCGATGCCGAACAGCTTCGAGAAGGTTCGGAGCACGATGACTCGGCGGCCCTCGGCGACCTGAGCGATGCGCGGCGGTCGTTTGTCCGGCGCGATGAAGTCGGCATACGCCTCGTCGACGACCGCGAGGCAACCGGCCGGCAGCCGATCAATGAACCCAACCCATTCGTTCGGCGTCAGCGCGTCCCCCGTCGGGTTATTCGGGTCACAAACGAAGACGAGCTTCGTACCCTGTGCGGCCGACAGCATCGGCTCCAGGTCGAGGCGGTAGCCGCGGGTCGGCACCTGGACGACATCGGCACCAGCGGCTTCACATGCCTGGCGATAGAGGCCATAGGTTGGCTGCGGTAGGACGACGCGATCACCAGAGTTGACGAAGGCGGCAACCGTGGCAAACACCAGCGCCTGGATGCCATGCGCCGGCGACACCATGGCTGAATCGGCGCCGGTCCGGGTGGCCACCAGGCCGCGAAAGTCGCTATACGCCTGCTCCGGGTACAGCGGAGCGCGACGAAGTTCCTCGATCACCGCTTCTCTCACGCCCGGGAGGAGACCGAAAAGGTCCTCGTTCCAGTTCAACTTCACGATGTCCCTGACGCCGTAGCGAGCTTTTAGCTCGGTCACGCTCGGGCCTGGATCGTAAGGGACAACCGACCGCAGCGACGGGCGGACGAGCTCGCGGAGGTTCAGCCTGGGATTGGAACGATTCAGGATCGCAAACGATTATCGGTTGAACGCCTGGCTCAGTGAAGCTGACCTGAGACGACCGGCCCATCGAGAGACTCCGACCATCGGCTTCCCGTGGAACCACTGACGGCCTTGACCACGAAGTTGCTAACGCCGATCCGTAGACCGTTGATAACGGGCGGGCCGCTTGCCCCACCCCACAGCAAGACGACGGGGACGTCGTTCAATTGGTGGTGGAGCCGCAGGTTACCAATCGCCTCGAGCACCGACTCATCAGTCGCTCCCACGTCCACGAATACGATATCGGGGGGCCGTCGCCGGCAGGCGGCGAGCGCGTCGGCGGATGTCGTCACCACCCTCACCCAGTAGCCGTCTAACTCCAGTCGTAGCTTGTACAGCTCGGCTACGGTCTCGTCATCGCCGAGGTACACGGCTTCGAGGCGTTCGTCAGGAGCATCGAAGGGTCGCGTCATCGGGGGTTGGACGAGGCGCTGCGCCATGGCTTGGTTCACCTCCGAAGGTTGTGAGAGCATGCGCCCCGACCGCTGCCGCTGTCATCCTTCGTTCGGATGATCTTCGCCTGCGGCGCTTATTTAGACAGGCGCTGTCTCTTCGTCCGATTCGGTCCGCTCGGCCGCCCGTTGGCCAAGCCGAGACTCGATGACCATGCCGCAACTTGGGCCCGTGACCGAAAACCGAGCTTCGCGAGGATGTGGGCCACGTGGCTTGAGACAGTTGTCGAGCTCAGATTCAACACTTGCGCTGCACCCGTGTTCGTGAGTCCGAGCGCCAGCAGGTCCGCGACCTGGCGCTCGCGTGGACTCAAGGCCTCGGTCGGTTTTCGGCTGGCGGGGCCAGGGGCGACGCCAAAAATACGGAGCACACCGGAAGCCTCCTCGCGCGGCAGGTTGACCGCCCTCCGGTCGGCTGCGGAAGGTCGGCCTTTCTTCGGAAATGGCTGGCTCACGTCCATCACGACATTGAGCAGGTGGGTCACCTTCCCGCCAGGCCCGCTCAGCGGATAGATCTCCCAATCCCAGCGGCTGGTCTCGCCGGCCTTGCTTCGCTCCAAAATCCCGAGCTCGCGGAACTCAAAGCTCTTGAGGTGCCGGGGCTGTCCGGTGCGGCAAACCTCCCGCATGATGTCCAGGACGCCACTCGCAGCCGCCGTTGGAAAGACGTCGGCGAGGGTCTTCCCCACGACCGGCAACTTGGCAGGTCCGAGCCACTGCTCCCACACCTTGTTGCCGTACAGGATGTGGAAGGAGTCTCCGCAGTCCGTGACATGGAATCCGATCGGGAGCGAATCGAGGAGCCGGCCAAGGATGACCAGGGCGTCAGATTCTGGCGACGCCTGCAACACGGATGCGAGCTCATGGAGCGCCGATCGTGACTCGTACACCATCAACCCGGGGGGATTGTGTCAGCCCTAATCTTGCGCCATCGGGGGGCCCACGCACCGTTCATGTTTTGGCCGGGTGACGATGGCGTTTGGCATCGGGACAATGGGGGTAGACTACAGGATGTTGTTAGCTAAGTTCGCCTCGCCATTTCAACCGGGCGAGCTGGTTGTCCATTCCACCCACGGCATCAGCCGGTACGTGGGCACCCGGATGCTTCAGGCCGACGATGGCACCAGAACTGAATACCTGCAGCTGGATTACGCGGAGGGGCACCGAGTTTTCGTCCCCGTTGAACATGTCGGTCGCCTGAGCAAGCACCACGGCGCAGACACCACACTCGCGCGACTGACGGCGGAAGTCCAGCACCGAACGCCCTATAGCCGTCCTCAGAAGCCGAAGTAGCGCTTCGATAGACAGAGTAGCCAACCCCGGCTACGGGCTCGCAAGAGTTCCCAGATGAGGTCCGCGATGGCTGGACCAAGAGGTCTTAGAAGGGCTCAAAGGGAGACCAGATGGCTACGACGATGACCGACCCCAAGATCCTGGCGGCGAAGTTTGTCGACGCGTTCAACGCCCATGACGAGGCCGCGATCAAGTCCCTGACGGCACGCGATGCCAGGCTCACTGCCCCCGGCGGTATCCGGCTCGAAGGCCAAGAGGCCGTAGCCGGCTATGCCATCAACTGGCTGAAGGCCGTCCCCGACGCGCGATTCACGGTCAGAGACGAGTATCTGAGCGGTCCATGGACGGTGCAGGAATACACGTTCGAAGGCACCCATCGCGGGACCCTTTCCAGCCCTATGGGCGACATTCCGGCGACCAACAAGAAACTCGTTGGCCATGGCGTACAGATCGTCAGATTTGAGAATGACGTGGCCGTCGACGTCCGCCTCTACTTCGATCTGGTCGAGGTGCTCACGCAACTCGGCTTGATGCCAGTTCCGGCCCGAGCCTAAGGTCGGCGTGATTCGTGGCCCGCTGCCTGCGCTCAGGCACGGGCCACGTCAGAATAGCCAACGCCTGCTTCTCGCCGCGCTCGACGAAGCTCTCGACCAGGTGGAGGGTCTCTTCTTAGATGAGATCCTCGAGGTTCCACTTCTTCTCGCGGAGCAGGTCAGGCGTGTCGTGGATGCGGTCGATAGGCAGCTCGGCTTCCAGGTCGATCAGCTTGGAGCCAGCCCGGGTGCGCTGCAGGACATCATCTTCGAGGCCGAAGCCGTCCTCATGAAGCGCCGCCACGCGCTCAGCCTTCGGCAGACTTCGTGGGAGCTTCCGCTTTAGAGCCCGCCGCGACCGGGGTCTCATCGACCTTCTGCCCTTGCGGCTGAGGGACGACCCTGTTCGAGCGTTCGATTTCCGCCGTTCGTACTAATGCATGGGCGATGGCCTCCACGACCGACTCTTCGTGCGGCCGGAGAAAGTCGCGGGCGTCACGCTGGATCTTCTTGGGCACCATATCCTTGATCACGCTCTCCATCGCTTCGGCCCACTCATCGGTCAGGATGTGGGTCAGCTCGTGAACGATGACAACATCGCCCCGTTCGACGAGCACGTCCTGCCGGAACGTGAGCTCCGCCTCCAAGAACCCGGTGTTGACCTTGGCCAGGCCTTCGGCTCCTCGCAGCTTGGGCTTGTACGCCGGTCGGATTGTCCAGGCGCCCAGACCCATCCGGCGTTGCCACTCGGCGAGTCGTTCCTGGAACCATGTGGCCGGCTTGAGCTCGCGTCGCCCGGGAGCGCCCTCCTGCCTTTTCATCTCATACAGGGTACGCCTGAATTCATCGCGGCCCGTCTGTGGTCGAGGGACTCCGACCGATCTAACCTACCGGATCCGCACCGCCACCTCCTGAATGGCATTCGCTCCGTAGCCGAGGCGGTTCCACTCTGGCCGCGGCGGCTGCGTGCGGCCGGCGAGGTCGGTCGCACGAGCCCGGATCGTGGTTGCGCCCGGGTGGCGAACTCGCGTCGTCGTCTCCCACCATTGCCAGCTGCGACGCGTTGCTTCGCCCACCAGATGGGCGTCCTCCCAGGGACCGTCACCGATGGTCACCTCGACGCGGGCGATCGGCGCCGCCCCTGACCAGGCTAAGCCACGAATCGTCAGGTCGCCCGGCTCGAGCTCTTGATCGGCCGCGGGCTCGATGATCAACGCCCGAACGCGCTGGAGGGTCACCGGTTCTCTCGCCGGCTGACGGTTGCCCTCCCACTCGTAGAAATATCGCTCGTGCTGGAAGTAGCCGCTGAACGTCAGGTCCGTGATCTCGACCTCGGTCAGCCACTTGACCGAGGCAAACCCATACCAACCAGGAACAATCACTCGCAGCGGGTAGCCATGCTGGATCGGGAGCGGCTCTCCGTTCATAGCATCCGCCAGCAGAGGTTGGAACTCGCGGGCTTCATCGAGGGTCAGACTGCGTTCGAAGTGCGTAATCCCCGGGTGCCCACCCACACTCCCGCCGTCAGCGCCGCGGAAGATCACTTCGTGCGCCTCCGGCTTGAGCCCCGCCCGGTCCAAGACGTCAGACAACGGAACTCCGGCCCACTCCGCCGTGCTCACCGCCCCCAGGCCCCAGGGTTCGCCCTCGACCGGCGGACTGAGCAGCGAACGGCCGTTGCCCGCGCACTCCAGCGTCACGACCAGACGCTGCGAACGCATGTTGTGAAGCTCCCCCAGGCTCAGCGCCAGCGGGCGCTCGACGAGACCACCCACGGCGAGCCGCCAGGTCGAAGGATCGAGCGCCGGGATCCGAAAGTGATTGCGCACATAGTGGTGGGTGATTGGCATCGCCTCGCCTGCGACGAGAGCTGAGAGTGATGCTTCGCAGTTGAGGGGATCGGATCCCTGAATCATGAGCCCGGCCTGAACGGCGCGCTGGTATGCCTCACCCGGATCGATCGTTGCCACGTCGATATGTTGCGCCTTGCCACCAAGCGTCGTGTCTTAACAGCGCTCGCGCCTTGACTTAACCGCAATCACTTGGATAGGCTCGGACACAGGAACCGGGTCGAGCACGCAGGAGGTGGCACTTTGAGGAAGAAGCCTTCGTTTGCCTTGCTGTCCGCGACAATGGCCGTTCTGATATCGGCGACCGTTGCCCTCGCGCAAACCGGGACGCCGAGCCTGGTGACGAACGGGAGTCCATCGAACAACACACCGCAGAACCATCAGAACGAGCCGGCGGTGGCCCTCGATGCCGCCTCGCCGAGCACCCTGGTGGCAGGAACCAATGACTTCGTCGATGAGGAAGCCTGCCCGCAGCAGCTTGCCGTCAACCACGGCACCTGCCTGGACCGGGCTACCGGCGTCGGCCTCTCGGGCGATTATTTCTCGTTCGATTCGGGCCATACCTGGACCCAGCCGGCGTACACAGGCTGGACGAACGCGGACTGCCCGCCAACGACGCTATGCAAAGGTCACTTCGGGACCATCCACACGCTGCCCTGGTACTTCGAGAACCAACTGGTTTCGTTCGGCGATCCGGCGGTCGCCTTCGGGCCGATCCCGGACAGTAGTGGCAAGTTCTCGTGGGGCAACGGTGAACGCGCCTATTACGCCAATCTCACAACCGCCTTCAGCACCACCGTCGAACTGTCCTTCCCGAATCCGGTGTTCAACGGTTTTGTCGGTGTCGCAGCCTCGCGCCTTGACAATCCCAACGCCACCTCGGTGCTGAACAAAAACAGCTGGAAGCCGCCGGTCATCGTCTCTAGCACGACCGGGGAGACCTCCTTCCTCGACAAGGAACAGATCTGGGCCGACAATGCGTCCTCCAGCCCGTTGTTCGGCAACGTCTACATCTGCGCCAACGATTTCCGCAGCAACGGCAGCCACAAGAACGGCAATGCGCCGGTCCCCGTGATGGTCTATAACTCTACCGACGGTGGCGCCACCTGGACCAAGAAGCAGGTGACCCCTGCCGTGACGAACGGGATCTCACCGGTGAACGGCTTCGGCTACAGCGGCTGCACACTTCGCACGGACAGCCACGGGGTTGTGTACATGTTCGCCGAGCGATTCAGTCTCTCAGGCCCGCCGAACAACAGCGCCCACGTGATGTTCAAGTCCCTCGATGGTGGCATGCACTGGACGTCCGGCACGGTCACCGCGGTTGTCTCCGACCCCTGCTACTTCGTCGATCCCGTCGAGGGTCGCTGCGTGATGGATGGCTTCGCCGGCGCGCGCACCGACCTGGCCGCCTCGCCCAGCGTCTCGATCGCCAACGGCGCCCCCACCGGCGCAAAGGCGACCAACGAAATCGTTGACGCCTGGTCCGACGCGCCAGTTCTCAACGGCGAGTTCACCAAGTTCCAGTTCTCGATGAACGGCGGCTCGAGCTGGAGTACGCCACAACAGGTGTCACTGGCTGGTGACCGGCCCCTCTACTCGGCGCCTGCGATCGCGCCCGACGGATCAAAGGCGTATGTCGTCTACGAGGCTGACACCGCGCCGTGGCGCGGCAACGACTTCACATCTGCGCGGCCCTACCATGGCGTCTTTGTCAGCTCGCCCCTCGACGCCAGCGGCAAGCCGACCGGATGGACCACGGAGTTCAATGAACCGCTCGGCGATCTCCGAGCGACCTACCCGGGTCACGATCTTTACCAGGAGCGGGTCGGCGATTACGTCTACGCCGCCGCATCCTCGACCTACGGGGTCGGCGTCTGGATCTCAGCGATGAACGCGGCGGTCTGTGATGCGATTCAGAGCTACCGCGCAAATTCGTTCGCAGCTGGACATCACGCTCTGCCCGCACCCTGGCCGCTCGACGTCTGTCCGCCGACCTTCGGCAATACCGACACGCAGTCCGTCACCACCGGATAATCGTCTTCACTGGTGGAACTGAGGGGGCGGCGCCGCGCCGCCCCTTCGGCTTGCGTGCTCGGCTAGCTCGGCGGCCGACCCAAAGGACCTGCTGCCCTCGGCAGCGCCCAGCTGTTCAACGCGCCTCTTCGCCAGCGGCGTCGCCCAGAGAAGCCTCGACTTGACCGAGACCAGGCGGCTCCGCACCGGCATCGTCATCCTCGAGTACGTACCGGCCGAGAGATAAAAAGCAGGCAGGTCAGCCGTCGAGGGCGCCGCATACCAGCGCGCGGAACTCGTCGTCGGGGATACGGGCGGCGTCGTCCGGCCGTAGGCGGATGGTCGCCTTGCCCGACATGAGTTGGGGGTGGCGGGCGCTGAAGCCGGCGTCGCGGCCCTGGTCCCAGCCATAGATCGATACCCCGTGCTTCCACGCGCCGAGGAAGAGCCGGCGGCGGCCAACCTTGTAGGCGGGAATCTTGTAGGACAGAACCACCGCAGCGTCGGGGTGTGCCTCCAGGATCAGCCGGTGGAGTCGGTCGAACATGGGCCGGTTTTCGGGGGCGATGGCATCGATGTAATCCCGCACGTCGTCGTCCACCTTTTCCATCATCGCCCGCGCACCGCGACTAGCGCTCCAGGCCCTCGACGGCTCTCGCCGAACCAACCTGCTCGCGCCGAGCCGGTTGCATGCCTCTGATGATCAGCCAGATCACCCCGAGGCCAATCACGAGGTCGCCGACACTAAGCACGGTAGGAAGAGGCCATGGCGGGGGAATCAGGATCTGGTCGGTCAGCCAGCGCAGGTTCGTATGGCTGTCCGCCAGGCTGGAGTTAGAGGTAACGCGGCCGGCCGCCAGCGCGCTGACGTAGGCCGCACCCCTCACCTGGGCCAGCAGGTTTGGCTCCACCGGCATCCGCCCACCGTTGACCGCGATGGCGACAAAGTTGCTAAGCCCACCAAGCATCACGCAGGCGATACCAGGGATCGCCAGGTTGCGCGCCAACCAGACGATGACCAATCCGCCGGACAGCAGGTAGAGCACCGTCACAGCGGTCGCGGGGATGGACAGGCCGGTAAAGAGGACCAGCTGGATCGCGAGCGATCCGAAAACCACGGCATTCCAGCGGAGCGGCAACTGGCCCAGCCGGCGGGGGCGCCCTCCAAGCGCCGCTCCGAGGGCCACCCCGATCAGGATGGCGCTAAGCAGCGACATTGGGAGGATTGATGACGCCGCCCGCATCAGGAGGCTGGGCGGCGGCCAGGTCTTCGAGCATCAGCTGGATAAAGGTGGCGCCCACCACCGGATGCCATTGGGTACCGAGTCCCTGCTTGAGCGTGTCGAGTGCCCGCCCCATGGGCATCGCTTTCCGATAGGGACGGTCCGAGCGCATCGCATCAAACGCATCGGCGACCGCGACGATGGCTGCCCCGATCGGCAACTGCGGGCCGCCGATGCCGTCAGGGTAGCCCTGGCCGTCGTACCGCTCATGGTGAGCGCGCACCAACCGTGCCACCTTCTCGAGGTTGGAAAAGTGGCGCAGAATGTCATAGCCGACGTGGCAATGCTTGCGCATGAGCTCCATCTCGGCGTCGGTGAGGGCACCAGGCTTGAAGAGGATGCTGTCCCGAACGGCGATCTTGCCGAGGTCATGCAATTGCCCGGCGACGGTGACCTGCCAGACTTCGTCTGGTGACAGTCTCATCCGTTCGGCCACGCGACGCGCGTAGGTCGAGACGGATTGCGTGTGATGATGCGTCAGCTCATCCCGGTTTTCGATGACGTCGGAGACGGCAGCCAGGGCTCGCAGGCTATCGTTTCGGAGCCGTTCGACCTGGAAGTACGCCTGGCGAAGGATCAGCGTGGGCACGACGAACAGCACGGAAAGCCAGGGCGATTCGTCCCAAACGAGATAGAAGATCAGCCCGAAGAACTCGATTCCGATCAGTTCCAGTACCACCCCGGCGTAGTTGCTGACATAGGCGACCTGGAACGGCCTGCCATCCAGAGATGCCAGGAGCAAGGTGAGTGGCACCGTATCGGCGATGAAGTAGATGAGCAGCATCACGGCCGTACCGATCACCACGTGAGCGGGGTCGCGCCATCCGACGATGTTCAGCACGGTCGAACTCGCCACAACCGCCGTAGTTGGCAAGGCAACGTTGGTGAGGACCTTGAACCAGGCCCGCCGGGTGACCAGTTGCCAGATTAGCGTCGAAACGGTCGCGACGATGGCAGCCTGACCTGGATCCTGGCGATAGATCATGATGGCGCCGATGAGGAACACGTTGGAGACGGTAATTTCGTATCCCTGCTCGAAGGTCACCGGAAAGAGGTCAGCAACGGTGGTGAAGATGATGAGCAGGAGGACAGCGAACCTAACGGACACGCCATGGCCGCGGAAGAGGGGCCAGACGAGCGCGTAAACGGTGGCCACGCCACCAGCCAGCCAGATGATAGCCAGGACGCGCTTGACCCGCGAATTCAGCGCCCGATACCCGCTCACGGTCGCCGGTATAACGCCCGCCTAACTGAAAATTGTGGACAAACGAACGGTCGGCCGAAACCATGGCCGCCTCGGCCGACCGTTACCTCTCGTGATCTACTGGAATACCGAATTAGTGCCAGTGATTGCCCGCTCCGAGCGTCAACAGAGTGCTCGCGATCGAGGCCAGAAGAAGCAGCCAGCGCATTTATACACCTCCTGCTGGCCAAGTAAATCACCCGACCCTTTAATAGCGCGTTACGCTTTGCTCCCGTCGTGTCACACGACGAGCATTCTGAGCCGGTCAGTCAATCGGTCAGCGGACGGCTAGCCCGCCACCGGGAGCCCAGGGTCGTCATTCCGCGTCGCGATCCGCTGGGCGATCCAGCGCTCGTGCCAGTCGACCAGCGCATCGATGGGCAGGCCAGCGCTGATCAGGAAGCCCTGCGCGGAATCGCATTGGAGCTCGGCCAGTCGCTCCCATGATTCCCGGTCCTCGACTCCTTCGGCGACCACTCGCAAGCCCAGATTGTGGCCTAGGCCGATGATCGATTCCACAATGATCGCGTCGCTCTCTTCTCGAAGCATCTGGGCGACAAAGGAGCGATCGATCTTTATCTCATTGACGGGCAACTGTCTGAGGTGGACCAGTGATGAATAGCCAGTCCCGAAGTCATCGAGGGCGAGCTGTACCCCCGTGCGCCGCAGCTCGCTCAGCACCATTCGGGCGTGGCCCGGATCCGCCATGATCGCGCCTTCGGTGACTTCGAGCACCAGCCGGTCCTCGGGCATGCTCGCGGCGCGCAGCTGTTCGCGGACGTCACCGAGGAATTGGGGATCGAGCAGGTCGTGCACCGAGATGTTCACGGCGACGCTGGCGTTCCAGAACGGTGCCTCGCACATCTCGCGAAGAGCTCGCCGCAGGACGACCCTGGTCAGGCCGCGGATGAGCCCGGTATGTTCTGCAAGTGATACGAATTCGGCTGGCAGGATAAGCCCTCGACGAGGGTGCGGCCAGCGGACCAGGGCTTCCACTCCAACCAGTCGGCCCGTGTTCAAGTTGACCTTCGGCTGGTAGTGGAGTACCAGTTCGTCCGCTTCGATGGCGCGTCGCAAGTCTTCGATCATCGCGAGACGGTCCGCAGAGTAGGGGTCTTCGGTCCGCGCATAGTGGGTGTAACCTCGCTGCTCGGCCTTGGCCCGATACATCGCGATATCCGCTCTCTGCATAAGGGAGTCGACGTCGCCGCCGTCGAGCGGATAGCGCGCCAGCCCAATACTTGCCCTGAGGTTGATCCGTAGACCGCGCAGCTGAAGCGGCTCCTGAAGCGTCAGGAGGAGTTGCTGGGCAACGGACTCAGCGGCCGCGCCGGTCGCCAGGTCCGTGAGCAGGACGGCGAACTCGTCGCCCCCCAGGCGCGAGACGGTGTCATTGGTACGGAGCAGGTGGCGCAGCCGCCTGGCCAGATCCTGCAAGAGAAGGTCGCCACTGTGGTGTCCCAGGGTGTCGTTGACCTCCTTGAATCGGTCCAGATCGATGAGCAAGACGGCCACCTCGCTGCGTGCGGCTTCAGCCGCCGCGATGGCCGCTCGCACTCGCCGGTAGAAGAGCGTCCGGTTGGGAAGCCCGGTCAGGTCGTCGTGTAGCGCCCGGTGTTCCGATCGCTCCCCTTCCTCGATGGCCACGCGCAGGATCCGGGTTTCGACATGAGCGCAGAGTCCCATCACGGCCGCCAGGATCAGGAGAGAGCGGAAGTACGGGCCGTTCCAGCTCACCAGAAGTGGCGTCGCGCCGGCCAGGAGCGCGCTGCCAACCACGATTGCGGTCAGGCGGGATTCCAGGAGGGCCGCCGTGAAGATCACCGGCACGACGTAGAGCGCGATAAGGTGGGAGCGAACCCCGCCGGTGAAGTAGACGGCAGCCGTGATCATGACCACGCCGCTGAGAGCAAGCGGCAGCATCCACGTAAGCGGAGCTCGCCGCCTGGCGAGGGCCCAGCTGACGAGCCCGCCAATATCCGCGAGGATCGCCACTCCCCAGGCCCCTAAATAGTTCACGTGCAGGTCGGAGCCCAGGTAATCGCTCAGGATAGCGAGCGAGCTGAGCGACCAGAAGGTGAAGGCCGCGATCCGGAAGATCGCGTGGTCCAAGTCGCCGGGCAGACGTCGATCGATGGAATTCGTCCTTTAGACGTATCGCAATACTCTTGCGTCCGAGCTAACGGCAGATGCCGACGGCTCCGACTCTCAAGGTAGCCAGTTCAGCTTGAACTTGACGGAGAGCCCGTAGTTCCCCTGGCTGGGATCGAGGACAATCGTCACGCTCTTGATGTGCAACGTGTCAAGGAAGTGTTGTCCGGGTGGCGTGCTGGTCAGGATGTTGACCGCGGCGTTGGAAAGGCTGAGGCCAAGGGGAGTGTTGTCGTCGGCCTTGCCGGTGTAGATCTGCTTGATCCGCTTCTGCTCGGCAATCGCCCGTCCCAGCGGTGAGTCATCGTCGACGAGGGCGTCGAAGTCGAGGACCCAGAACTTGGGCCGATCGTCGTCATCCGGGGTAGCTGCGGGATCCTTCGGTTGGATGTCGCTCACTCCCCGAAGGAGAAACAAGTCCTTGCGAAGTTGATACTTGGGGACCGGAGGGAGCGACTGGCGCTGCACAGCCGCATCGTCGACCGAGGCAACCGGAGCGCCAAGGCGCTGAGCGACTCGCGCATTGCCCTCGGTTTGCTGCAGTCCAAGGACGACGCGCTCCCTTGTATGAGGGTCGGCGCGGGCGAGCAGGGGCCATGGGTCCTGGCTGCTCAGGGTGTCACGCTCGCGAGAAGGACCCGCTGGGGTTCGCCGCGGAGGTCGCCCCCCATCGTGGTAGCGGCGTTTCTCGAAGCGCCGGCCGCCTGGCACAATCGGATGCTCCCTCTTGCGCCAGAGGTCGGCAAGGTCTGCGCGTGCAGAGCTTCTTGCCCAAACAGGCAGATGCCCTTTCGGGCAACGGGCGCTACCCCGACGCCTGCTCGCCGAGCGATTGACGTCGGTCGTCAGCCGCGCTCTCATGGGGATCAAAGTCTCGCGCCCTTAGGGAGCTACCATCAAGGAGACCCTTCCGCCGCACGACACCGGGCCTCGGTGCTCGGTGCAATCGCCGGCCCACATCCAGGCTGGGGCCGGCGGTCGCCTCGTGGTTCCGGTGGTCGGCCTGCCGTTCTTCGGCGGAGCTGAGCTGCTCTATCTCCAGCGGATGGCCGGCAACGGCGCGGTCGCGTCTTTCATCGACGCGCAGCGCGCAAGCCCTGGCGCCGAATCGACTCCTCCGCGGAGAAGCTCGATCTGGTTCCGAAACGCCTCCCCAATCGGAGCTTCCCCGATTCGAGTTTGCCTCTGGCCGTTCAGCGCAAGCTCGGCCCGTGGCTCCATGAGCACTCGCAACCTGTTCGGGATGCCCTGGCCGAGAATCCGCCGCAATATGGCACCGCCTTCGGACAGCTCAATGGATTCTCGCTTGACGACATCGTGGCGATCGTGCGCGATCTCGGCGCCGGGAAGATGCGCGACCTGAAGAAGAACTCGGACGCGATGGTCGGCTATGACGTCCCGCGCCTCAACCTGGCTCTCAAGATGGCAAGCGCGCCGCCCTCGATCGCAGGCCAACGCGCTGAGCACATGCACGACCTGATCCGCGGTTTCGGGATCGACCACAACCTCGACAACTTGCAGGAGGCGTATCGGCTGATCAACGGCCTCTCGGTGCAGGACCAAGAGCGCGTCCTCAGCCTGCTCGAGCCCGATCACCTGGATGTTCTCACCGCGCACGTGACGGCGGCGTCTGGGGTGGACACCTACTGGGTAGCCACGGTCCTGGTCGGCGTGCGCGGATCCAACGTGAATAAGGTCGTAACAAGCCTGACCTGGCTCAACGGCCAGGAGATCGTCGCCGGCTGCCACTGGGTCGCGGACCAGCCCAACGACCGGGTGGCCTTCATGCTCCGCCCCAAGGTGCTGCAATCAACCGGGGGCGTAAACACCGAACGGAATCGGGTGATGGTCTTGGCCGGACAGCTAGCGCAGGCGAAGCAGAGCGAGCAGGAGATCACGCCCGTGCTTGCCGCCCGGGTCGAATCCGCCTTCCAAGCAGCGGGCCTGACCGCTGATCAGCGCCACGCTGTGCGCGAGTTGCTAGGCATTCCCCAGCCAGCGCTCGCCGAGGCCGAGTTGACCGACAGTGGTCTGTCGCCAGACAGACTCAAGCAGATCAAGCCGGCCTCGGACGACCTGAATACGCAGACCCAAGCGCTCTTCGGACTCTCATACGCGGACTTTCTCGGCACCATCCGAGTTGTGAAGGCCTTCGGGACCTCCGCAGAGGTCGCACCGGAGATGGGCCGGAAGCTTATCGAAGCCGATCGCCTCGCTCGTGAGTACATTACGCAAACCGAGGGGCGCCCCATGGAAGCGGACGACTGGGATGTCAAGTCGATGACCGGCTTGCAGGGGCCGAGCACAGCGCTGCACCAATGGGGGCTTGCGGTCGACATCGATTACCGCGGCCAGCCCTATCTGATGCACGAATCCGGCGAGGCGCCCCTCGACCGCACGCTGACAGTCGCCTACAACCGGATTGCGTTGTTAATCCTCGACCGCCTGTCGAAGATCGTGACCGGGACCGCCGATTTCGACGCCTACAGCCAGGAATCCGGCGCCATGAAGCGCTACTTCGCACTCATGGATGGCCGCGAGAGCCTCGACGACTTCCTGGTCCAAAACGCCCGATCCGATGCCTCGTGGACGACAATCTTCGATGGGCAAAGCGTGGCGCCTACGGAGCGGGCCAGTCAGCTGCGAACCCGAATGGCCGCCGACCATGCGGCTCTGATCGCACCGCCCCAGCCCAACATGGAGGCGGTGGTCAAGCCTGGCGCCTCTCGTCCAATGATGGATGCCCCCTTCGACTCTTCCAAGCACGTCGACCCCCGCCAGGGCTTCCTGACCATGCGCGCCGAGGTCGTCCGAGCGCTCCGCGACGTCGGTATGCGCTGGGGCGGAATGGATTTCGGGGCGGGAGCGAACAGCGACATCATGCACTTCGATCTCGGCAAGACCTATGTCTACAACTACGGGCGGAGCGCCTATGAGCGAAAGGGGTGAACAGGATGGCAGTGACGCGGGACCGTGAATCATCTGACGAGGCGCAGCGCGCGAATCGGCCGCGGAAACGCAGCGATCTAGGGGTCACCCCGGACAGCCGGGCCGGATTCCAGCCGGCGGTGGGCCTGCTGCTCGGCCTTCAGCGGACGGCCGGCAACGCGGCGACCACCGAACTCGTCACTACTCTCCAGCGGCACCCCGCTGGCGAGGGAGATGCGCCGATCCCTGCCGAAGTCTTGAAACCCTGACTGCCGGCGGGAACCGTAGCGGCCGTATTCCGTCTTACTGTCTCCCGCGAGGTGGCCCAACGATGGCCTTTCTCGTGGTCGGCAACGCGCGAGCTCCGAAAGATACACCGAGTAATGTCAACACGTGATTGAACGGCAGGCGGCCTCGCTGCAATCTTCACAAGCACTGCCTTTACGGCGGCCACGATATGACGCGAGGTGGAAGGGGACACGTAAACTCTGCAGGCAATGGCTCATGTGCGTCCTGAGCCGCTGATAGAGGTTGAACACCTTACCCGTGTTTTCGGCGCGCGCGAGCAGAAGGTTGCAGTCCTCAGTGATCTTTCGTTCTGCGTGCCCGCTGGTTCCCTTTTCGGCATCAACGGCCCCTCGGGGAGCGGTAAGTCTACCCTGCTCAACCTGCTCACGGGCCTCGACCGGCCCACCAGCGGCCGGGTAGTTTTCGGCGGCGAGGAGCTGAGGGCCCGCACCGAGAACCAGCTTGCCCGATGGCGTGGTCGCCACGTGGGTATCGTGTTCCAGTTCTTCCAGCTGATTCCCACCCTGACCGCGTTGGAAAACGTCATGCTCGCGCTGGAGCTCGGCGGTGCCGGCAGATTCAGTCGCGGCCAGTGGCGCGAGCGCGGGATGGCCTGTCTCGCCCAGGTCGGGGCAACGGATTTCGCCAACCGTATGCCGGCCAAGCTGTCTGGCGGCCAGCAGCAGCGGATCGCGATCGCCCGATCGCTGGTCAACGACCCGGCGGTGATCGTGGCCGACGAACCGACCGGCAATCTCGACTCGCGGTCGGCCCATGACGTCTTCGACACGCTCGCGGGGCTCACCGCGCAAACGAAGACCGTCGTCTTTGTGACCCACGCCACGGAGCTGGCGTCGCGCTCGACCGCGGGGATCGAGCTGCTTGACGGTCGGATCGTGGCGCAGCATGGCGGTGCGACGGCCATTCCTCAGTCGGCATGATCCTGACGCCTCTGACGCGGAAGGCGATTCGCGACATCACGCACCGTAGGCTGCGCACGCTGCTGGTGGTGCTGGGCATCGTGGTTGGCGTCGCGGGGCTCACGGCCATCAACCTCACTTCCCATGCTCTGACGGCGGCCTTTGCCTTCAGCGCCAACGAACGTGCGACCTCGGATGTCTCCATCTTCCTGGCCTCGGTCGATCCGTCTGTAGCTCGTCAGATTCAGGCGGTGCCAAACGTGAAGGTCGTCCAGGTTCTGTCCTTCTACGGCACGCGCTGGAAGGTGAGCGTACCGCCCGGGCACGTGAATATGGGAATCACGGCCTACCAGAACCTCCAGGACGTCAAGCTGTTTCCTTTCCAGCTCACCAACGGCCGGCTACCGGGCGTCGGCGAGATCGTCATGGAAGCGAGCGACCGCGGCCTCCAACCATTCAAGGTCGGCGACATGATCTCCGTCACCACTCGGTCCGGGCTCACGCCGCTCACTGTCGTGGGCTTGTCGCGCACGCTAGGCGATCTGTCGGCTACGTTCAGTTCGTTCGCCCGCGGCTATATGAGCCAGGATGGCCTGGCAGTCGCCACCGGCATCACCAAACCCAATGACGTCGAGATCCAGGTCGTGGACAAGAGCAGGGCGCCCGAGACGGCACGCACCGTCGTTGCGCTGCTCCGCCAGCAAGGCGATGTCGTCCTGGGCTCCAACCTGCCGGGAAACGCGTTCGACCCCGGGCCGGTTAACGGCCTCTACGTCATCATGGATGTCCTTTCGGTCATTGCCCTGATCCTGGCCGGGTTCTTGATCATCAACACGGTGACCACGCTCGTGGGAGAGCAGATCGCCAGCATCGGGACCATGAAGGCGATCGGGGCTACCCGGGGCGCCGTCATGCGGGGCTTCCTGCTGACGGTCGCTGTTTATGCGGTGGTGGGCACCGCTGCCGGCATCGGGGTCGGATTGGTCGGCGGCTACCAGTTCACGCTCTTCATGGCCAACCTCATTACCCTGGACATCGGGCCCTTCCAGGTCGACCCATCTGTCATCCTGCTGAGCGCGGTCGTCGGACTCCTGATTCCGTTCGGTGCAGCCCTTGTCCCTCTCTGGGCCGGTACGCGCATTACCGTCCGAGAGGCGCTGAGCGCCTACGGCGTCGCAGGCTCGCCGGTCCGAGCGGATCGAATGCCGGTAGGCGCCGGCTGGACCTGGGTGCCGCAGACCGCTTGGCTGGGACTGCGAGGAGTGTTCCGGCGGCGCGGCCGCGCGGTGCTGACCTTGCTTGCGCTGACCCTGTCGGCGGCCGCCTTCCTGGCCGTGCAGACCACGACGTATTCGGTCAACGATTATCTCGGCAAGCTGTTCTCCCAGTACGGCTCGGACCTGTTCGTCTCCACAGGGCAGCCACAGCCGCTCGACCAGGTCCGGTCTCAACTGCTGAGCGTCCCAAACGTCGCGGTGGTGGAGCGCTTCTCGAACCGGGAGGTGAACTCGCGCTGGGGCCACATCGTGCTGACAGGGGTCGAACAGACCCCGACCCTCTACCGTCGAGACATCCTTCGCGGCCGGTGGTTCACGCCCGGGGAAAAGAATGTCGTGCTGATCAACGAGCAGCTGCAGGAGAAGACCGGTCTGCGGATTGGTGACGCAATCGAGGTGTCGACCGGCGTCAAGAGCCAGGACTTTCGCGTCGTCGGTGTTCTCCACGACCTGAACGGCGGCTTGGGCAACATCGGGGTCGCGATGACGTCGTTCGACAACTGGCTCGCTTTTTTCGATCTGCCTGCAGACCGCGCCGGCGGGTTTATGGTTGGCGCCGTCGACCATGCCCAGGCCGCAGTGGACACGACGGCGAATCGGATCGACGATGCACTGGTGGCCCAGGGCCTGTCACCGTTCGTCACCACGGCGCAGCAAAACATCAGCCGCAACCAGGCGCAGTTCGAAATCCTGTACGTCTTGCTCTACGCGGTAGCGGCCATCGTAGCGCTTATCGGGATTCTCGGATTGTTCAATACCTTGACGACCTCGGTCCTGGAGCGACGCCGGGAGATTGGCATCATGCGCTCCCTCGGTGCGACCGGGCGCCGCGTGGCGAGTGTCTTCTGGGTTGAAGCGCTGGCATTGTCGGCGCTGGCCTGGGTTGCTGCGAGCGTGATCGGGATCCCGGCGGCATACGGATTCGTGTCGTTAATTGCCGCCGTCCTGATCAACGTTGGATTCGCTTTTAGCCCGACTGCACTGGTGGCCATGCTGGCCTTCACCTTCGTCATCGCCACCCTGGCCAGCGTGATCCCGGCGCTTGCCGCCGCCCGGCTTCGGGTGGCCGGTATTCTCCGGTACGAATAACCCCCCGCCGTTAGCCTTGCCGAACTGAGCCGCTGCGCCCCTAAACCTGGACGTCATGCGTCGGATGACCGTAGCGATACAAGACCGTCCGCGGGTGCGCTGCTGTGGGGGTGCGTCTCGTACATGCGAACCGCGACGATGGCCGCGCCGACAGCGGTGATGCCGGCCACAACCCAGATCGCCGCGACCATCCCGAAGCGATCCGCCACGAGGCCGGCCACGAGCGCGCCCGCCACGAATCCGGCATCGCGCCACAGCCGGTACACGCCGACCGCGGACGCTCGCCAGGCCGGATGCGCCACGTCTCCGATTGCCGCCAGCAGCGTGGGGTATGCCATGGCGGTGCCAAGTCCCAGGCCGATTGCCCCGAAGGCCCAGATGGCGAAGCCCGCTCCGAAAGCGATCATGGCAAGGGAGGCGGCCTGGAGGGCTAGCCCTCCTGCGATCAGCCGCTTGCGCCCAACGTGATCAGAGAGCGCGCCGGTTGCCAACTGGCCCACGCCCCATACAAGCGGGTAGAGAGCGACCAGCGCACCGGTCGCCGACAGGGAGAGGCCATGCCGAGCGAAGAAGAGAGGGAACAGTCCCCACGCCATCCCGTCATTGAGGTTGTTGGTCAGTCCGGCCGCGCAACTGGCAGAAAGCGCCGGTTCCCGGAAGCTCGTTTCGATGAAGATGTGGCGCATCGTGACCCCTGGCTGCTGGTTCCTGCCCTCATTCGCACCGCCCTCGAAGCGCGCGTGGCCGCGGGTCTCGCGCACCAAGAAGACTGAGAGACCCAGTCCGAGCCCCGCATAAGCCACGCCGAAGAAGAAGGGTTGCGGGCGGAGCCCAGCATGTTGCGCGACGAACCCTGTCAGGTAGGCGGTCACGGCGAGCGCACCATAGCCTGCGGCTTCGTTGAGCCCCATCGCCAGGCCGCGCCGCACCGGACCAACCAGATCGATCTTCATGTTGACCGTCATTGACCACGCGAGGCCCTGATTGATGCCGAGAAGAACGTTGGCGACGATCACCCCACCCCAAACGGGAGCCCAGATGAGCAACAGGGGCACCGGCAGGCCTGCCAGCCAGCCTCCAACGAGGACCGGCTTTCGGCCGAAGCGGTCCGAGAGCGTCCCGGCTACGAAGTTGGTGATCGCCTTCGTCACGCCGAAGGCCACGATGAAGGTCAGGGCCGCGGTTATAGCAGTAAGCCCGAAGACGTGCGTGGCGAGCAGCGGGAGAACCGTCCGCTCCTGCCCGAGCATGCCGCCGACGAGCGCATTGACGCCGACCAGAAGGCTGAACTGGGCCAGGTTCGCCCGTAGTCCGAGCGCGACCGCTCGTGTGCTTGGTACGGCAGCTGTCATCCGATGGCGATCGGTTGACTGGCGTCCCGCCAGGCATCGAAGCCGCCGTCCAGCACCGCCAGATTTTCTCGACCCTGCGTCTCGAGCAGGCTGGCGGCGGTCATCGCTCGCTCGCCGTGACCGCAGTAGATGGTCAAGGGCCCGGGTGGAATGGTGCTGGCCGAGACCACCACGCTGCCGAGTTCCACGTGGCGCGCCCCAGGAATGTGTCCACCGGCCCACTCGCTTGCCTGGCGGACATCGAGGGGCGCGCCTTGCAGGTCTTCATTGACCTGCCGAAGGGCGACTAGCGACTCCGGCAAGCTCACCGCCCGCCAGGCCTCCATGCCGCCCTCCAATTCGCCGACAAGATTCTCGTACCCAATCTTCAAGCATTGCTCGACGAGATCCCGCGAGTCCTGTTCGGGCGCTCGCACGAAGACGAGCGGCCGCTCCGCTGGCACGATCCAGCCCACCCAGGACGCGAAGGCGGGACGGAGCGTGATGGACAGCGCCCCGGGAACGTGGCCGCGGGCAAAATCCGCAAAAGGCCGGACGTCGACCAGGGTCGCGCCCACTGCTTGGTGACGCCGCAACGCGTCGACCGAGAGCGGCGTGAGCTCCGGCGGTGTCAGCCCATACAGACGCGCGCCCCGCTGGTTAACGGTGCGCAAACGGAGGAAGTAGGGCGGGTAGGTGCCGAGACCCTCGAGCAGCGTCCGGACCACGACGCCTTCGCTGGCCCCGCTAAAGAGCGGATTCTGGTTGCGTTCTCTCCCCAATGACGTCGTGCGTTGCCCGCCGGTACCTACCGAGCAGAAGGAGCCCGCGCCATGGGTTGGATAAACAGAAAGATCATCGGGAAGGCCGCCGAGGCGCTGATGGACGGACCGATAGAGTTCGTGCGCAAGCGGCCCGGTCTGTTCCGGCCCGATCAGGTCGGGGCGCGCGGCGCCGCCGGGGAGAATGGCTCCCCCACTGAAGAGCGCCAACGGGTTTTGGCCGTCAAGCAGGAGATAGGCAAGATGCTCCGGGGTGTGCCCGGGCGTTGCCAGAGCTCGAAATGTCAATCCGCCAAGGTCGACCTCTTCGCCATCTTCAAGTCCGCGGTGCGCGGCAGCGAGATGCGAGGCGAGCGGCGCGAGGATGGTTGCTCCGAAGCCAGCCAGCTCGCGGCTGCCCGAGATGAAATCAGCGTGGAGGTGGGTCTCCGCCGCGAACGCAATCCGCAGGTCGAGCCGTTCCCCGAGCTCCAGATAGGGCGTTGGATCTCGCCGCGGGTCGACAACCAGCGCCCGACCATCGCCGAGCGCCACCAGGTATGAGGAGTTTCCGAGCCCCTCGTCGACAAGCGGGACGATCTCGGTGCGGTGGTCGGCCTCCGCAGCAAGCCCGCCCATCATGTCGCCGGCTTGAGGCCCCCTACCAGGATGTAGCCGAGGTATGGGACCGCCTTACTGAGGCGCGGCATCAGCCAGGCCATCTTGCGCAGGTAGGCCGCCCGCGACAGACCACGCACCATGCAGGCGAAGGCGTTGACGAATCCTTCGTCCTGGACAAAGCCGCGAGGCGTCATCATCTCAAAGGGTCCCGATCGCACCTCGATGGGCGAAAGGCCGGCATCCTTATATATGCGCACCCATCCGTCAAGGTGGTCGAGCTGCATGCCCGGACACACCTGCCCGAGGAAAATCTCGCGGGCTTCTTCGGTGGGCGGCTGGCGCCAGAAGAACTCGGTGGCAAGCACCATCCCGCCCGGCCGGCACACCCGGACCAATTCTTTTGCGGCGCGCTGACGGTCGACGAACATCGTGACCGCCTCGGCGACCACCCGTTCGAACGTATCGTTCGGGAATCGCAGCGCGAGGATGTCTCCTTGCTCCACCTCGATGTCGCGCTCAAGGCCGGCGCGTCGGACATTGCTCCGGGCTCGCTCGAGCATGATCGGCGAGATGTCGATCGCGGTGACAGTGACCCCGAACCGACGCGCCAGCTGAATGGCGGTAGTCCCCACGCCACAGCCCACATCGAGCGCTTTCTGCCCTGCCTGCAAGTGGGCCAGATTGAAGAGTTCCTCCGTCGAGCGCCGGCCACCAGGATGGATCACCCGCTTGCCGAGCACGGCCAAAAACGTGTACGGGTCCAAAGACTTAACGTCGAGTTCGGGACGAGTCAGCGTCGCTCCCATATGACTGACCTCCTTCTAAGCCGCCGACCACGGGAAGACCTGCCGCCTTCCACTCCGGCAACCCGTCTTCAAGCCGTCGGGCACGAAAGCCGGCCTGTTGCAGGACACGGACCGCCTTATGCGCGAACGCACAGTAAGGGCCGCGGCAGTACGCCACGACCTCTTTGTCGCGGGATAGTTCGCGGAGTCTTCGGCGGAGTTCCGCCAGCGGGACGGAGATCGCGGGCGGCAGATGGCCCGCCGCAAATTCCTCCGCCGGCCTGACGTCCAGCACGATGAGGTCTTCACCCCGCTTCAGCCGCCGAAGCAACTCGGCTCGCGTGACGGGTTCGAGACTGTCCCGGGCGCCGAGGTAGGCATCAGCCAGTTGGCCGACCTCGGCGCGGTGCTGGGCCGCAACGTTACGCAGGTTGCGCCACAGGTCGAATACCTCCGGGTCCCGCAGCACGTAATAGATCCGGTTGCCGTCCCGCCGCCGGCGGACCAATCCGACCTCACGCAGTATTTGCAGGTGCTGACTGGTGTTGGCGACCGAAAGCCTCGCCTCGGCTGCCAGCCCCTCGACGGTGTGTTCGCCGTTGGCGAGAACATCGACGATCTCCAATCGCCTGCCGTTTGCGAGGGCGTGGGCGAGACGGGCAAACTCGTCGAACAGGGCCGTCTTGGCTTTGTGGCCATCGCGGTCGTGGGGCTGCTCGTCCAGCCGCGGCGTGCTCATTACGCTTCGCTCCGTCGCCGGAGGCCGGCCAGCGCGGCGGAAACGGCTGACCTTTCTTCTGCGGCTACCCGGCCCAGGCTTTTCAGCGTGTCTTCGATCGTCTTATCGTTGACGTGCTGCAGCATCAGGCTCTCCACCGCCTTGCCCTCGAACACCTTCTCAACTGGTTCCGCGACGGTCGTGCTCTTGTGTATCTCGGCCATGGCCAGACCTCATCAGGGGCAGCGATTCAACTGCTCAATTGATTGCTTGAATAGTAGGTTTAGCCAGCGGCCCTGTCAAGAGGCTAGTTGCATAATCCAGCGAAGCCGCCGATAGAAGCTAGCCTCCGGCCGCCAGCCGGTGAAATCCGAATTCAGAAAATGGAAGCGACTGCGGGATTCGAACCCGCGGTGGAGGTTTTGCGGACCGCAGCCGATAGTCCACCAGGGTTCGTAGACGCTCATTCCGTGCTGGACATCAGCATGGACCGTTCAGCATAGTTCACCGAAGTTCACCAAGAATTCAGCGGCGTTGCCGTCACCGTTGCGGTCAAGAACGGCTTGACGTCGATCTTTATCTGGATGAGGCCTGATGATCGAGACGCCTGGACGAAGGCTTGATTTCGCTAACACGCCAGGAATGGCTGCTAAATGTGGTTGTCCTGGGCTACCCGTGTAGCGAACGGGCGAAGAGGTCCCCCGAAAATACAGGCTCGAGGAGCCCAAGGGGCTGTACCGCTGAGGCCCTTGACGGCCCGGTGACCGGCCTCGACAATAAGTGGCGCCCCAGGGCACGGGGAGCACCGCAGGTCAGGAGGGGAGTTGAATGAGCGGTCGTTTACGGGGCATGCAGATCGCCAGGGTTGTCGCAGGCCTCGCTGGTCTGGTCGCCGCGCTTGCCGGCCCGACGAACGCGCTGGCCGCCGGCACTACATACACAGTCGGAACGATCAACAACCTCAGCCCGTCCTGCTCGGGTCAGAACGCGGAGGTGGAGCAGGCTGTCGACCCGAGGCTCGGCAACGTCTACGAGGAGTGGATGGGGTGCCAGGGGATCGCCTTTGCGCGTTCGACCAATGGCGGCCGTACTTTCGGCGAGCCCATTTCGGTTCCCGGCTCGGTGGGGTCCAATGTGAATTCCTGGGATCCCGCAGTCACGGTGGCACCCGACGGCAGCGTCTACACGGCTTTCATGGTCGCGAAGGACGCCGACTGGTTTCCGATGGTCGCCCGCTCCGACGATCATGGGGCGAGCTTCGCTGAGGTGTCTGCCGTGCCGCCGGCAAATCACAAGAACTGGGGAGACCGGGAATTCATCGCCGTGGGTCCGGACGGCACGGTGTACGTCACCTGGGACTACGGCCCGGAACGGACCTCGGTGACGTTTATCTGTGCGAGCACCGGAAGCTGCGCCTTCCTGACCGGGGACCTCAACGTGGTCATGCAGAAGTCGACCAACAGAGGGGTGACCTGGAGCAACCAATCCTACGTCAGTCCGGGATTCCCGGCCAGCGGCGGGGATAGCGGCCCAATCGTCGTCGAACCGAACGGCCGGATCGACGTCCTTTATCAGGGATACCAGATCACCAACACCACGACCTTCACCATGAACCCCGCCTTCAGCTATTTCACGGCTTCAACCGATCAGGGAAACACCTGGTCAGCCCCCGTGAAGGTGGGAGGCTCAGCCGGGACGATGTCCTTGAGCGAGTGGTGGATCGATGGAGACATCGGCATCGACGCCGTCGGCAACCTCTACGCGAGCTGGGACACGCAGGGAACGAACAGCGACGGAACTGCCAACGACATCGGCTGGCTCTCCTTCTCGACCGACCGTGGCAAGCACTGGTCCGGCCCGATCCAGGGGCCGCTGGACCGGACCGGCAACGTCCCCCACATCATGGAGGTGGCCGGGGCTGGCGCAGGGATCGCCTATGTCAGCTGGCTCTCGAATAGCAGCGGGGGCTATGCCGAGTACCTTCGGGCCTTCTCCATCACGCGCGGCTGGCTCTCGGTTCCGGCCCAGGTGTCCACCGAGTTCGGAGACTCCTCGGTCTGGCCGGGCGACACCACGGGCATATCGGTCCTGTCCCCTAGCCAGCTTGTCCTCAGCTGGGGTAGCGCGACGCCGACGACTGGCAAAAAATCTGAGATCTTCGCAGCCGACCTGGGAGTGCAGTTGCCCTAGGAAGACGAGGAGCGTCCGCCCGCCGGCCGTATCGCGCATTCAGAAACTGGAGGCGAGTGCGGGATTCGAACCCGCGGTGGAGGTTTTGCAGACCTCTGCCTTACCACTTGGCTAACTCGCCCCGCGCGACCAATCGCATAGTCTACCGATCGCTCGGCGGCAGGCTTCTAGGGGTCTGGCTATCAGGAAAACGGTAGCGAACCTGCTGGGCTCACGCCGCCTTCGGCCACATAATCACGGCTCGTGCGACGCTCCTGGTTCCCGTTCGCCGGCCTCATCGCGCTGAGTGCGGCGCTGGCCGCCTGCGCCCAGGAGCCGGCCGCGATCCCACCGCCGAACGGGCCAGTAATCAACGTGGGGGCGGTCCTTTCGCTGACCGGCAGCCAGGCCGACAGCGGCCAGATGGCGAAAGAGGGTTACCTCTTTTGCCAGGACTGGATCAACGCCAAGGGTGGCATCACGCTCAGAGGCGTCGGCCACCGGCTCAATCTCGACATCGCGGACGACCAGAGCCGCCCATCGATCGCAGCGGCCACCACCGAACAGCTCATTTCCCAGATGCATGACACGCTGCTCCTGGGTCCATCGAACGATGCCACAACGGCTCGGGCTGCATCCATCGCCGAGCAGCACCAGGTGCCGATGATCAGCAGCGGCGCCTCGTCCGATGCGATCTTCAACAACCACTACCACTATCTATTCAGTGTGCTCACGCCCCGGAGCCGGCAGCTGCAGGGCATCATCGACATGGCGCTGGCGCAGAACCCGAAACCGCAATCGGTGGCGATACTCTTCGCGAGCGACAGTCTTTCCGCCGAGATCGCCAGCGGCACAGCCGGTTACGCGCAGGCCAAGGGCTTGAACGTCGTCTACGGCGGCGGCTATCCGTCGGGCGTCAACGACCTGAGCGGCGTGCTGGGGGCCGCGGCCGGCGCCGGTGCGGACCTGGTCCTCGAGGCCGGCCATCGCTCCGAGAGCGTGCGCACGATCCAGCAGGCGAAACAGATGAATCTTCAGCCAAAGCTCTTCGGCTTCAGCGACGGACCCGGCAGCTCGAGCTTCACGACCGAGCTGCACCGAACGGCGAATTATGCGGTCGGCACGACCCAATGGGCGCCCGGCACAAAGAACCGGATCAGCTACTTCCTCGATAGCTTTCATTACTCGCTGGCCTATGCGGCGCAGTTCGGACACCTGCCGGACGAGCATGCGGCCGCGGCGACCGCCGCCTGCCTCACCCTCGAGGTCGCGATCGAGCAGGCCAATTCGGCGATTCCGCACTGGGTACGCGACGCACTGACCACCATGGACCTCAACACCTTCTTTGGCGAAATCAAATTCGACGACCGCGGGGCGAACGCCGCCAAACCGGTTTACGTGGAGCAGGTCCAATCGGGACAGACCGTGCTGATCTGGCCGCCCGATGTCGCCAGCGCGCGACCGCGTTATCCCGATCCAGGCTGGGCGAAGCGCTAAGGCCGGTCCATCTCCCGCGCCAGCTGGTCGAGCCCCATCGGGCCGAGGTTCAGTGCGCGATTGTGAAAGCCTTTGAGGTCAAAGCTCGCGCCGGCGCGCTCTTTGGCGTCCTCGCGGATGGCGAGCCACGCCATCTCCCCCACCTTGTAGCAGATCGCCTGGCCCGGCCAGCCAAGGTACCGGTCCACCTCGCTCTTCAGGAAGTCCTCGGGCTCACGACCATGTTCGATGGCGAAGGGCAGCATGAGATCCGGACGCCAGGTCTCACCCGGGTGATAGTCCTCGTTCGATGGGATCGCCAGCTCGAGATGGACGCCGATGTCGACGATGACCCGCATGGCGCGAAACGCCTGGGCGCGCAGCATTCCGAGCTCGTGATCCGGGTTCTGGAGGTAGCCGAGCTCACCCATGAGGCGCTCGGCGTATAGTGCCCAACCCTCCGTACAGCCAGGGACCGCGGCGGCGAGGCGCTGGAAACGACTGAGCTCGGCGGTCCGATAGGTCAGTTGCGCGAGCTGCAGATGGTGTCCGGGGACTCCTTCGTGATAGGCGGTTGAGACCTCGCCCCAGAGCGGGAATCGTGTCTTTCCAAGCGTCGGGTACCAGGTCCGCCCCGGTCGCTTGAAGTCCTCCGACGGCCGGGTGTAGTACATCGCCGCCGCCCCGCCCGGTGGGGCAATCATGGCTTCGACCCGCTTGGCGGGCTCAGGAATATCGAAGTGAGTGCCATCCAGTTCCGCGATGGTTCGATCCATCAGCTGCTGCAGCCAGGTGCGGAAGGCGTCCACCCCGTCGATCGACCGAGCCGGATCGGTCTCCAGCAGATGGACGACGGCTGCCAGAGATTCACCCGGGCGGATCTGCCCGGCGACCACGACCATCCGGTTCTCGATCTGGTGCAGCTCTTCCCAACCCCATTCATAGACCTTCGCCGGGTCGATCTCTGCGCCGAGAAACGCCCTTGTCCAGAGCTGGTAGCGTTCAGAACCGACGGCATCACGCGCGGCGCCCTTCGGCGCGTACTCGTCGCGCAGGAAACGGACCGCCTCCGCATACGCCGCCGTGGCATTCGCGGCGGCCGCGTCCAATCGTCGCTGGAGCGTGCCATTCCCAGCGCCGATGGGCGCGTGCCTCGCGACCAGCGTTGGAAAGAACGCGGGACCCTTTCGGCTGCCGGTCCAGGCTTCGCCCTGCTCGGCACACGCGAGTGCCTGCCGGCGCGCCGCGACCACGCCACGATTGACGCCCTCGCGCAAGCCTGCCTCGAGGCTGCGTAGCGCCTGCGGGACTCGTTCCATTCGGGTGGCCAGCACCTCCCAGTCCTGCTCCGTGGTGGTGGCCATCAGGTCGAAGCACTGCCGGATCGACTGGAAGGGACTGCCGATGATGCGCAGGTCGCGGAGCCGCTCGCCCGCCTCGTCTTGCTCGAGGGCGACCTGGAGCCGCTCGAGCATCACCTCTGCCGCGATCCGATCAAGTGCGCTGGGCGGCTGCAGGGCGGACAGCTCGGCGAGCGTCTCCCGATCCAGCGATGCGCGGGACGCTTGCCCCTCGGGGGAATAGTCGGTCATTTCGGCGTCGTGCCCGACGACCCCACGCGACGTCGCCGCGATCGGGTCCAGCACCGCGGACCGATCCACGTATCGATCGGCCAGATCGTAGACGGGAGACAAGGGCCCGGGCTTAATGGTCGGCGAGCAGCTGGGCCAGGTGCGCCATCACACGCACCCCCGACCCGGTTGGGCCCTTCGGCACGGTTTTCAGCTCGGACGCGTTCTGCCAGGCGCTGCCGGCAATATCCAGATGAACCCAGGGACGGCCGTCGACGAACTCACGCAAAAACAGCGCCGCCGTCGTCGCTCCGGCCCAGGGCACCGTAGAGTTCTTGATATCGGCGATCTCACTCTCGATCAGACCGTCGTAGTCCGCCCAGGTAGGAAGCTCCCAGACGCGCTCGCCGGCGAGATCGGCGGCTCGGCGCACCAGGTCCATCAGCGTCGGGTCGTTCCCGAACGCACCCATGGCGAGCGGACCGAGCGTGCGGCCGATCGATCCGGTCAGGGTAGCGATGTCGAGGATGTGGGTCGCGCCCTCCTTCACGGCATAGGTGATGCCATCGGAAAGGATCAGCCGGCCCTCGGCATCGGTATTGATGATCTCGATCGTCTTGCCGCCGGAGCCGGTCACCACGTCCCCCGGTTTGATCGCCTTGCCGGACGGCATGTTCTCGGTGGTGGGGACGATCCCGATGACATCGATCTTCGGCTTGAGGTCGGCAATCGCCAGCATGGCGCCAACCACAGCAGCCCCGCCGCCCATGTCCGATTTCATCATCTCCATGTTCTGCGCCGGCTTGATCGAGATGCCGCCGCTGTCGAACGTGATGCCTTTCCCGACTAGTGCCAGCATCGGGCCACCTTTGCGGCCACCCGTGTAGCGGAGGACGATCATCTTCGCCGGTTCGTCCGAGCCGCGCGCCACTGCCAGCAGCGCACCCATCTTGAGCCGGCGCATGTCGTCGACCTCGAGCACCCTGAGGTCGAGCCCGGTCTCCTTGACGGCCTCCTTGACCTTGTCGGCAAACACGGCCGGGGTAAATGTATTCGCCGGGGCGTTGACCCATTCCCGAATGCGGTTGGTTGCATCCGTGAGTGTAATGGCATCTTTCAGCGCCTGCACCGCGCTCTTGTCGCCGTTCAGGCCGATGATGCTGAGTGAGTCGATCTTCGTGATAGCTCGGTCGTGGCGCGTTTTCAACGCTCCGACGTCGAAGTTGCTGAGCCCGATGCCCTCGGTGGCGGCCCGGGCCACATCAGCCGCCGACGCCTTGCTGGCGACTGCCTCTGGCAAGACGACGGCAACCCGCCGATGTCCACGCTTGCGCAGAACGCGCCCAGCGGCTTGCAACGCATTGCGAAGGCGGACCATGTCGAGGTGGTCGGGCTTGCCGACGCCGACCAGGACGGTCCACTTGCTGGCTGCACTGTTGAGGTTGTGGACCGGGACCAGCTCCATGAACTTGCCGCGAAATTCCCGATCCTTGAGCAGCTGCTCGATGGCGCCCTTCAGTTTCTTGTCGAGCGCTTGAGCCTCCCGTGGCACATCGGTCTGGCCCTCAAAGATCGGCACGATGAGTGCGTCGGCCTCCGCCTTTTCGGCGGGGGTGGTCAGTAGCCGTGCCTGCATTCGTGCTCCTCTCCCCCTAGCAAACGCTCCGTATTGTACGTGCCCACCCTCGATGCGTCGGCCTAACGGGCCTCCCGATCGCCGGCTCGCTTGCGCGCCTGCCGTTCCTGGAATCGGCGCTCCATCTCGACCAGGTCGGCCTCCGTATAACGATTTCGGCCGATCTCGTCCTGGCGACTGGCCCTCGCGATGCCCAGCCGGATCCAGGTCGCGATCGTCGCCGGCGACACGCCGAGCCGTTCCGCAGCCTCGGTGATGGAGTACAGCCGCTCCTCGGCCACGGTCGTCCCGGCTATCGAACGGCCGTCGCCTGTTCCAGGCCGGCCAGGGTCCTGCCTGCCAGCTCGATGGCCTCGAGATCCTCGACGTGCGGCATGTTGAAGATCAGGCCGTCGAGGCCCGTGTCAAGGAGTTTTTGCACCTGGTCCCGCACGCGCTCCGGGCCACCGACGATGTAGCCGGTGCGCACCCACTCCCGGTTGACGCCTGGGACCGTCAGCCTGCGCTCCAACGCCCGCTCCGCTTCCGCATCGGTGCTGCGGATGATAAGACTGCCCAGTCGCGTCTTGACGATGCTGTTCGGATCACGACCCACCGCTTCGCAGTGACGCTGAAGAACCTCCAGCTTGTGGCGAACCGTCGCCACGTCGCCGAAGAAGTTGCACATGTCGGCGTACTGCGCGACCAGCTTGAGGGTCCGTTGCTCGCCGCCGCCCCCGATCATGATGGGCGGGCCGTTCGGCTGCTCCGGTCGCGGCACATTCAGCGCCTGGTGGATGTGATAGTAGCGGCCGGAGAACGACGACGCCTCCTCCCGGAACATGGCGCGAATGATCTGGAGCGCCTCCTCCAGCCGGCTCAGTCGCTCCCCGACTGGCGGGAAGTCATAGCCGTAGCCACGGTGCTCGTCTTCGTTCCAGGCGGCGCCGATTCCGCAAATGGCCCGGCCCGACGAGACGATGTCCAGCGTGGTCACCACTTTCGCCAGGAACGCCGGATTCCGATAGGTCACTCCGGTCACGAGCGTCCCGAGGCGAACCCGAGTGGTTCGGGCGGCCAGCCCGCCCAGCAACGTGTAGCCCTCGAGCATGGGATCGGTGCGCGGGCCAATGCCGCCGATCTGATAGAGGTGATCCATCACGAAAACCGAGTCGAAGCCAGAGCGCTCCGCCGTGGTGGCGAGCGTCACGATGTGCTCGAACAATCGATCATTCGGCACACCCGGAAATGTGAAGTTGGGGATCTGCAATCCCAGCAGTTTCATCGCCTCACCTCATCGGTACTATAGCTGCGCATGGAGGAGCTGCGACCACCAGTGCGGTGTCCACACTGCAACGGGGAGCCCAACTGGCAGGAGGTACGGCAACCGTCCGTCAATGAGGACCCGCTGTCGCGGCTCGGAGTGCATCCATTGATCGGATGGCGCTGCAACCTCGTCCCCTACTTTCTGCCCGTCTCCCAATGGGAGAGCTGACAGAACCCGTCGGACCGGCGTCCCCGCGCGCCGCCATCATCGAGGTCGAGGATCTCGTCAAGCGATACCGAAAGGGCAAGACGAATGCCGTCGACGGCATCTCCTTCTCGGTGCAGCCCGGTGAGTTCTTTGCCCTGCTCGGCCCGAACGGCGCGGGGAAAACGACGACGATCTCGATCCTGACGACGACGCTCGTTCCAACTTCGGGGCGAGTCCGGATTGGCGGCCATGACGTTGTCAGCCAGGCCAGTGTAGTCCGCCGCCAGGTCGGGATCATCTTTCAAAATCCGAGCCTCGACATGAACCTGACCGGCGAGGAGAACGTTCGATTTCATACCGTGCTCTACGGCCTCTACCCCTATCGCCCGCAGTTCCGGTTGATGCCGCCGGCCTACCGGCGGCAGGTCGGCGAGCTTGCCGCCCTGCTCAATATCGAGGCCGACATCTTCCGGCCGATCAAAGTCCTCTCGGGAGGCACCCGACGGAAGCTCGAGATTATTCGGAGCCTGATGCACCGGCCGAAGGTCCTCTTCCTCGACGAGCCAACTCGCGGGCTCGATACGAACGGCCGTCGCAACCTGTGGGATTACCTTCGCAGCGTCCAGGCCGCCGGCACGACGGTGTTTCTCACCACCCACTACCTGGAAGAAGCGGAAGGGGCCGACAGCGTCTGCATCATCGACAAGGGCCGGGTGGTGGCGTTCGGGGCGCCCGCCCGGATCAAGGGCGAACTGGTCAAGGGGTACTTGCTGCTCGATGCGGGCGACCGCGACCAGCTCCGCGCCGAGCTAACCCGCCGTGAGGTGATCTTCTCGGAGACACCGCTGTTCAGGATTGCGCTCGACGGGCAAAACGCGCACCAACTGCTCAGAGCCATTGAGACGCCCTTGAGTGTCGTCCAGGTGCATCAACCGAGTCTCGAGGATGCGTACCTCTCGATCATCGGGGCTGGCGATGAATGAGCTGGGGCCAGTCCTGGCGATCGCGCAGCGCGACCTGATGAAGCTGCTGCGTGACCGGCCGCGTTTGATCACCACGCTCGTCTCCCCACTGCTTCTGATCGGCGTGCTCGGCGGCAGCCTGCAGGCGAACCTGGGACGAAGTGTCGGATTCAACTTCCTTGCCTACACCTTTACGGGCGTGCTCGGGATGACGCTGTTTCAGTCCTCGGCTCAGGGTGTGATCTCGCTGATCAACGATCGCGAGAATGATTTCAGCCAGGAGATGTTCGTCTCGCCGGTCTCTCGGTACTCGATCGTCTTCGGGAAGATCCTGGGCGAATCGCTGGTCGCCCTGCCGCAGGGACTGGCGATTGTCACCTTTGCGTTCATCGTCGGCATTCGCGCCTCCGCACTCCAGCTCGCCGCCCTGGCATTGGCTGCGGTGCTCGTCTGTCTGCTCGGGGGCGCGTTCGGGGTGCTGGTCCTTTCGAATCTGAGCGGCCAGCAGATGGCCGGGCAGATCTTCACCTTCGTCATGCTTCCGCAGTACTTCCTCGCCGGGATTTTCAACCCGATCAAGGTGCTGCCTCCGTATCTGGAGATCCTTTCCCGGATTTCGCCGATGCGCTACGCGGTCGACCTGGCCCGGGGCGCCTTTTACGCCGGCCGGCCGGAGTCCGCGCGGGTCGTGCTCGACTCACCCATCCTGGACCTGGCCGCCATCGGCGGCATGTTCGCCGTCTTCCTCGTGGTCGGCACCGCACTGTTCGTTCGCAGCGAGCGAAATCGCTAAGCGTCGAGAACGAGACCCTGCAGCGGCCCGAGCAAGAGCCTTGATCGGCGAGAGACGCCTGGCAATGCCGTCAGCCGGTGGGTGAGACGCTGGCCGCGCTTGCGATGCTCCGCCTGCTCCTGCGCGGTCGGTTTCCAGATCGCGTCGATGACCGTCGTCGGGTTGCCGCTGATCTCGTCGCGGCTGCGCTCGAGATGATCGGCCCACAGCCGCAAGCGAGTGTCGCGGACCAGGGCAGGGTCGCAGGTCACGACATTCATCTCGGTGTCGTTGAACAGCGAGTGTTCGTTCAGGTTGGCCGAGCCGATCGTCATCCAGGCGTCGTCCACGATGCCGACCTTGGCGTGGACGTAAACCGGCCAGTCGCGGTCCCCGCCGACCGCGTACAGGGTGCAAGCCAGCAGCCGGCCGGCGCCGTCATCGGCCTGCACCAGCGTGCCAAGCTGACCGCGGGTGTCGTCGCCGCCGGTATTCGGCCTGGCCGGCAGGAGCAAGACCAGCCGAAAGTCCGGCGAGGGCGGATGGACGAGTGTGCCGCGCAGCACCGCGAGGATCTCCGGCGACCAGAGAAACTGGTTCTCGAGATAGATGAGTCGCTGTGCCGCGCGCAGGGCTCGGAGATACGACTCGAGGATTCGAAAATCGCCGTTCGGTTGCTGCGGGTACATGTGGTCGGGGACGGTGCGGACCACCTGCACCGGAATGTCACCGGCCGGCGGGGAGGAGGCGACCGGTGGCAGCGTCTCGCTGGTCGTGGCTCGCCAGCGCATGGCGAAGTTCTCGGCGACATCGCGCACGGCCGGCCCGGCAAGGCGTGCAGCCACGTCGTGCCAGCCGATGGCGCCGCGGGGCGGATGGTGCGACTGGTCCCACCGATCACCGCTGAAGTTGGTCAGGTCGATGCCACCGATGAAGGCGATCTGGTCGTCGACTACGATGGTTTTCTCGTGGTGGCAGTGCATGGGCCGCTCCCTCGCATCCAGCGCGCACTGGATGCGATTGCTCGCGCAAAGCCGATCGCGAACCCGGCGCACGTCACCGCGCCAGGGCCGCAGCACCGGGAGGGGAGCGCCCGCCCAGATCAAAACGCGGACCGGAACCCGCGAGGCGACTTCGGCCAGCAGCTGCTGCAGTGTCGTCGGCTTATCCCCGCGCGTGAGGTCGAACTCCGGCGTGATGTGCCAGCCCGTGATGTGCACGTGCGAACGCGCCCCGGCGATGGCCTCAGCCATGGCTGGCAGCGCGGCCGCGCCATCGATCAGAACCTCGAGCGCGTTCCCCGAGCGCTGCGGCGGATCGCCTTCAGCCCAGATCCCCGCCGGCGGATCGATGGCCCGCCTCCAGCCGACGCGCTGCAGACGTCGACGGTGATGTGAACGGGTGAGCCGCTCGACCAGCTGACCGAGCGCCCCATCCGCCGCATCGACCGGGCTCCGGCTCGGCACGTTCGCTTCACCATAGCGGGAACCGATCGACCGAGTTAACTGCTAGCCTTCGCGCGATGTCCCACCTGCTCATCCAGCTGGTCACTGCAGGTGGCCTCATCGCGATCTTCCTGACGATGGTCGCGGAAAGCGCGGGCATCCCGATTTCGAGCGAGATCATCGTCCCGCTCGGCGGTGCGCTCGCGTCCCAGGGGAAGCTCCCGTTCTTCGGCGTCGTGATCGCCGCCAGCGCCGGCAACCTGCTGGGTTCGCTGGTCGCCTACTTGTTGGTGCGACGCTACGGTGAGACGCTGATCCTCGGACCAGGTCGCCGGGTCGGTCTGACGGTCGGTCATCTCCGGTTAGCGAAACGGTTCTTCGAGCGCTGGGGACTGTTCGCGGTCTTCGTCGGCCGGCTTCTGCCCGTCATCCGCACCTACATTTCATTCCCAGCCGGTCTCTCGCGGATCACGGTCGTGCCATTCATCCTGGCGACGATCGGCGGCGCGATCCCATGGAACCTCGCCTTAGCCTTCGCCGGATTCAAGCTCGGCCAGAACTACGAGCGGGTGGCGAGCACCCTCGGCCCCTTCACGCTGCCGATCGCCATTGCCGTGCTGGTGCTCGTGATCGCGGCGTACTACTACGGACGCCGGCTGGGCGAGGAAGAAGCTTAGTGGACGGCGGCGACGATCTCGGGGTCGAGGCCGGGGTACTTCTGAAACTCGGCGGCTCGCTCCTGTTTCAGCCGCTGAACGATGGTGCGGTACTCGTCGGCGCGGCCGCTGTGCTCATAGAGCCGCCGGGGCTGGAGCACCTCGATGTCATCGATGCCCGGGACGCGCTCCGCCACCTCGTAACCGAAATCCTGGTCTGTGGTCCAGCTGATCGTTCCCTCGGCAATCGCCTTCACGATCGCGCTCGAATATTCGATCGTGAGCTTCTTGCTGTTCGCAGTTCCCTCAGGCCCACCCACACGCCCGGTGTTCATCAGGTAGACCTCGAAGGGCCGGGTGCGATGCAGCTCGAGGAAGCGGTTGCCTTGCTGCTCGTGCCGGAGCGGAAAGAACGGGTTCGTGCCTGGCACCCGCAACGCTTTGCCCATCTCATCCTTGCCACCGGCGGACGTCCCCTGGGTTTCACCCAGCATGAAGTAGGCCGCCGCGTGTTCCGAGTCGAGCTTGGCCACGCCCGGGATGATGGTTTCGTTCCGGTTCAGGATGAGCAGCACATCGGCGGGTCCGATGTTCCGGGCGTCTTCGACCCAGCCGAGGGCGGCGAGCTCGAAGGTGGCGCGGCCATTCTGGGTGTAGCTGGCGTCAAAGAAATCGACCGGACCGCCTGCCTCCTTCTGTGACACGTTTTCCAGGTAGGCCTCGCGCCTGGTGACCGCGCCGTAAATGGTGGGCTCGTGCTTGGGATCGAGCCCAAAGGTCTTCGCGAAGCAGCCATTCTCGGTGCCGTAGATCTTGCCGCCCTGCATCAGGGCGATGAAGTCGTCCTGCACCGGCTTGGAATTGTTCTGTTTGGTAAAGGTGGTGGTGGTCTTGCCGGTGCCGCTCAGGCCCACCACGATCACGACCCGCTGCTGGGTACCAACCGGGATGACCTTGCACCCTGCATGCATCGGCAGCCCGCCGGCATCGTAGACCTTCTTGTTCCACATGCGCAGTCCGCCCTTCTTCGACTCGCCGAAGTAGTCCGAGTTGAGCACCCGGGTGATACCCGCCTCCAGATCGACGAAGATCGCGCGATCGTTTGGATAGCCGGGGGCGGTCAGGTTCGGCGTATAGATCATCGTGACCTCGGGCTGCCCGCCGATGGGTGGGTAATAGAGATGTCGCTGCATCCCGGCGATGTTGGCGTTGCGGGCCTCGATGATCAGGCGGGCGGGCGTCAGGAAGTCGGGATCGTTGCCGATCACGCCGTCGAGCAGGATCATCTCCTGGCCGCGGATGTAGTCGTCCTGGATCCTGGCCCATTTCCTGCCCTCTTCTGTCGACACGGTCTGTGCCGTGTGCTGCTGCGGGCGATCGGTGACGATGAAGGTGCTCTTCGTGCTGCGCGAGTCGATCCGCGTCTGCACGTTGTAGTTGTCGTAGATGGTGCGCCGCGCATTCGGCATCATGGCGGTCAGCTGTCGCAGCGCTTCGGCGGTCGGGTTCTCGATCAGACGCTTCGATTCCGGGATGTAGCCGCTTCGGACTTCGATCGTCACTCTCTACAGGATACCGGGCGGACTGGCTATCGCCGCCGGGGTGCCGCGTCGTGCGTTTTCGCGTCCGACGCCGCCACCCAGGCCGCCACCTCGGACCGTGAGCGGAAGCGTCAGATCAGATCCCCATCACGCCGACCAGCTCTTTGACCGAGTCGGCGGATCGTTGCAGCGCCTGGCGCTCGTCGTCGGTTAGCTCGAGTTCGATGATTTCCTCGGCCCCGCCAGCGCCGAGCTTGACCGGGACGCCGACGAAGAGACCGCGAATGCCGTATTCGCCTTCCAGGCGGACGGCGCACGGCAGGATCTGCTTGCGGTCGAGGGCAATGGCGTCGACCATCTGCGCGACGGCGGCGGACGGCGCGTAGAAGGCGCTTCCGGTCTTGAGCAGGTTGACGATCTCGGCGCCACCATCGCGGGTTCGCTTGACGATCGCCTCGATGCGTTCGGGCTTGATCAATGTGGTGATCGGAATCCCAGCGACGGTGCACATGCGCGCTAAGGGCACCATGGTGTCGCCGTGCCCGCCCAGCACGTAGGCCTGCACGTCCCGCACCGATACCTTGAGCTCCTGCGCGATGAAGGTGCGAAAGCGCGCCGTATCGAGCACGCCGGCCATCCCAATGACGCGCTCCCTCGGGAAGTGGGTCACGTCGAGGGCCAGCTGGGCCATCGCGTCGAGCGGGTTGCTGACCACGATCAGGATGGCTTGCGGGGATCGACGAACCAGCTCCTGAGTGACCCCGCGGACGATCGCCATGTTGGTCTTGACCAGGTCGTCGCGTGACATCCCCGGCTTGCGCGGCACCCCGGAGGTGATGACGCAGATGCTCGAGCCGGCCGTCTCCTCGTACCCGTTCGTTCCGGTGACGCGCGAGTCATAGCCGACGATGGGGCCAGCCTCCAGCATGTCGAGCGCCTTCCCTTGCGGCAGCCCCTCGACGATATCGACGAGGACGATGTCGGCGTAGCCGCGTTCGGCGAGGCGTTGCGCCAGCGTGGCACCGACATTCCCCGCGCCGACCACTGTGATCTTGATCCGAGGCATCACGGCGTTCACCGTATCAAAAGCGTCGTAGACTGTCTCCGCAATGGCCAGCGTGAGCGCCCCGCTGAGCCGCGGATTCCTGAAAACGCTGCACGAGTCGGCGGTGCGCGAGCCGATCTCGTGGCGCGGCATGCTGGTGCTCAGCGCCTTCTGGTTCGCGATCGCCTACGTCATGCAGCCGCTGGGATCGACCATCATCCCGGTGCTCGTCGGCGACTTCATCACCCACGCGACCACGCTCCAGGTCGGGCCCGCGACCCTCCATCTCGACATCAATACCTACGTCGCCATCCTCGACACCTTTGGAGCGGCGTTCGCCATCGTCTGGCAGCCGGCCATCGGCGCCCTGAGCGACAACCACACCGCCGCGATCGGGCGGCGCCGTCCATTCATCGCGATTGGCGTCGTGGGCGACATCATCTTCCTCACGCTGATCGCCTTCGTCACCTCCTACTGGATGCTGCTGGTGGCCTATGCCTTCTTCCAGATGGCGTCGAACACCGCCCAGGGGCCCTACCAGGGGATGTTGCCGGACCAGGTCCCGGCGAATCAGCGAGCCGAAGCATCCGGTTACTACGGCATGATGAATATGGTCGGGACGATCTTCGGTTTCGTGGTCGTTGGCGCCATCCTGATCCCCACCCACCACTTGCGTCTGGCTATCCTCACCCTGCCGCTGGTGGTCGCCGTCGCCGGGGCGCTGGTGTTCGTTGGTGTCCCCGATCGGCGCATCACGCGCAAGCCGGATCCCAGCGTGGCCCGCTCGGTGTTCTTGAGCTTTGCCATCGACGCCCGGCGTTATGGTGACTTTGCCTGGCTGATGGTTTCCCGTCTGTTTTTCCTGATGGCTCCGGTCGGGGTCTCGACCTTCGCCCTCAATTACATCCGGTTCACCTTCAACTACACGAAGGAACAGGCCTCCCTCTACTCGAGCATCTTGCTGGCGGTGGTCGTCGTGTTCGCGGCGATCATGTCGATGACCGCCGGATTCCTGGCGCAGCGCTACGGCAAGAAGCGCATGGTGGCCGCCGCCTGCATCATCGGCGCGGCGGGATCAACGCTGTTGATTTTCGCGCCAAGCTTGATGTGGATTCTGATCTTCGGGGTCATCCTCGGCATCTCCCTCGGTGTCTTCCTTTCCGTCGACTGGGCGTTCATGACCGACTTGATTCCCAAAGCGGAGGCGGGACGGTACATGGGCGTCTCGAACATCGCGACCGCCAGCGCCGGTCTGATCGCGCGGCCCATCCTGGGACCGATCATCGACGCCTTCAACAACAACCGCACCAGCACGGTCGGTTATCGCGTGATGTTCGGGATCGTGACCGTCTTTTACGTGATCGCCTTCGTCACGCTGCGGCCGGTCCGCGAGATCAAGGTCGAGTAGAAGCCACGCTTCGCCGGCGCAAGACTCAGGTGAGCACTGAACTGGCCGCGGTCGTCGTGGTGAACAGCCCGGCGTAGCGGCCCCAACGAATCGCGGTGTTGAGCTTCCGGCGCGCTTCGACCGGGCTGAACTTCTGCTCGAGCGCGTGGAGCAGGCCATCCTCTTTCAGGCGACGACGAGGGGACTTCTCGATCAGCGCGACGATCCGCTGGAGGATCTCGACGTTGGCCAGCGCCTGCTGGCGAAAGATGGCCTTCCGGTCGGCGATGCCGGCTTCGGGCGAAACGTCGCCCCTCGGGTGTGAGCACGACATCGTTTGGTGGAGTTCAGGATCGCGGCGAAGAGCGGCTCAGTCGATGGCCGGCAGGCTCACGGCGACCTCGGTCCCCTTGCCTTCGGTGCTGATGACCTGGATATCGCCCTTGTGAGCGTCGACGATCCACTTCGCGATCGCGAGCCCGAGCCCGCTACCGCCGTTCTCGCGGTTGCGGGCCTTGTCGGCGCGGTAGAAGCGTTCGAAGATGTGGGGCAGATCGGCGGATGGGATGCCGTCTCCGTTGTCGGCGATGGTGACCCGCGCTCGACCGTTGCGCCGAATGACCCCCACCGAGACCTCGCCACCCGACGGCGTATGGGTCAGCGCATTGTCGATCAGGATCAGCAGCAGCTGACGGACGCGGGCGGGATCGGCCTCCACTCGCACCCCGCCGTTGAGGTCCGGCCGAAACTGGACGCCACGCTCCTCGGCCAGCGGCTCGGTCTGCGCCATCAGGTCGCGAACGACGTCGTTCAGCTCCATGGGCTGGCGGTCGATCCGCAGCTGCCTTGCATCGGCTAGGGCAAGCGTCGTCAGATCACCGACGATGCGGTTCAGCTGTTCGACCTCCTCGACGATATTCCGGGCGTAAGCGCGGTTCGTGCCGTTGGCCCGGCGCAGCCAGGCTTCCACGTTTGTCCGGATCAGTGTCAGGGGCGTCCGCAGTTCGTGTGAGGCGTCGGCCACGAATTCGCGCTGACGCTGAAAGGCGCGACTGATCGGGCGCAGCGATCGACTCGCCATCAGCAGCGACGCCAGCGCACCCAGCACGATCCCGATGGCCGAGGCCAGCACCAGCTGCCGGACCAACCGAGAGAGGGCGTCGCCCACCCAGGAGATCGGCTGGGCGACCCCCAGGACACCGACGACCTTGTGCGTCTTCAGATTTCGGATTGGGCTGGTGTCGACGACCCAGAGCTGCTGGCCGGCGAAGACCCGGGTGTCGGAGCCCTGGCCGGTCTTGGCCCTGGCGATCGCGTCGTTCAACGCTGGATTCTTGAAGATGCTCTGGGGGCTCGCGTTGGGCGTCACCACCTGGGGGCCGCTGAGCTGGAGCACCCACAGGAAGGTATCGCCGTAGCTGGGATCCGGGCTGTACTGCGGATTGACGGTGACGATGTCGCCGGTGACGGTGACGTCGTGGGTCGCCTGAACGACGGCCGACTCGAGGTAGTTATCGACGCGGCTCTGCAGCGCCTCCGAGACCGTGAAGTAGACGATGAAGTCGAAACAGCCGAGGATGAGAACGAGCAGGAAAAAGTACTGGGCGGCGAGGCGCACCAGCGCGCCCCGGAACATCATCCCGACAGCCGGTAACCGACGCCATACACGGTCTGGATCAGCTTCGGGGATCGGCCCTCATCGATCTTGTCGCGGAGATACGAAATATAGACGGCCACGCGGTTGGTCGTGCCTTCGAAGTTGTAGTCCCAGACGCGCTCGGCGATCTGCGCCTGGGTCAGCACCTGGTTGGGATGGCGCATCAGGAACTCGAGCAACGCGAACTCCCGCGCGGTCAGCTCGATCGGCGTCTCACCGCGCCGAACCTGGTGCGTCTTGAGATCGAGGACGAGATCCGCCACCTGCAAGCGGTTGGCATGCCCGTTCTTTTGCTCGCGTCGCATCAGCGCGCGCAGCCGGGCCAGCAACTCCTCGAAGGCGAACGGCTTGGGCAGATAATCGTCCGCGCCCGCGTCCAGGCCGGCGACCCGGTCGTGGATCTGGTTGCGCGCGGTTAGCATGATGATCGGCGTCTGGATCCGGTTCTGGCGCAGCCAGCGACAGACCTCCATGCCGTCCTTTTTCGGGATCATCAGATCGAGGATGATGGCGTCGTAGCGCGCTGTCTCCGCCAGCGCCTGGGCTCGCTCGCCGTCCGGCGCGATATCGACGGCGTAGCGCTCGTCCTCCAGGAGCTGCTTGAGCAGGGTCGACAGCTTGCGCTCGTCCTCGACCAGGAGGAGGTTCATCGGGTTTGCTTCCCAAGTGTAGCGTGTCGTCAAGCCGGCTTTTGGCGACGGCCAAATCGGCCCCCCGATCGGGGCTAGCCGGCGATGGCCTGGGCGGCTTGCCCCGCGAGGTTCCCGGGGGTCAGTAGGTGATTACCGGAGATCCGGCTTCCGCTATCGATGAAGCGCCAGAGGCTGGCCCGGGCTCGACCGACATTCCACCCCAGGATGTCGCAGTACTCGACGAAGGTCTCCCCATCAAAGAAGCGCTCGGCTTCGGACCGGTAGCCCTCCACGCTGAGATCCGCGACGGCCTGCCAGATCACCCGGGTCAAAAGCGACTGGACCGCTTCCAGGGGGATATCCGGCTCCGCTCCGCCTTTTCTCATCCCTTCCTCCGAACGAACGCCCCCGCACGGTCGCGCTGCCGTGCCATTTGAGTGATAGTTTCGCTACTTTAACAAGTGGTAACGATAATGTCAATCAGGGTCGGCGGCGCAGGTAGGAGTGCGCGGACTTTGACACCCCGGAGCCAAGCGCGGGTCCGGCCGTGGGATGCTCAAGCAGGCCCGCCGCCTGGAGTCGGCGGTCGAGCCGCACAAGGCGCCGGCCGATCCCCGGTGGAACGAGCACCACGTGCGGGATCCCTTCCAGGTGAGCGGCGATCGGCCACAAGGGGGCGTCGCTCGTCATCCAGCGCAGCTCGTCGAACCGGGCGAGATTGACCGGCCGGCCGTACCCGCGGAGGGTGCGCTCCCCCTCGAGGTTGAAATAGTCCTCGAAATAGGACATGGCCAGCTCCCGAAGTGTTCGGTAGACCGGCTCCCGATAGCGGAGCCCGGTGAACTTGCTGGTGGCGATCGCGCCCCATAGCCCGCGCCGCTTGAAGACGGCAATCACGTGGTCCTCATCGCGCACCGCGGTCAAGTCCATGATCAGCGGCGGCTGGCCCTGGACGCGCAGCGCGGCGGCGGCCAGCACGGCTCCTTCGATGCAGTTCGCGGTGCGGTCGCGAAGCACCCGTCGCGGAGATCGGAAGGTTTCGCCATCCGACTCGGTGTTGTAGGGGAGGTTGTCCAGGAACCACTGGATCCTGGCGGGCGTGCTGAGCCGGCGGCGGAAGGCCGCCAGCTCCGCCGCTGTTAGCTCAGCAAGAGCGCGGGGCATACCTTGGGGGTCGCGGGGTTCTCTCCGCGTGCCGGCTGTGGCAAAATCTGTAGTTCGATGCGGCTGTGGTGAAATTGGTAAACACGCTAGGTTCAGGGCCTAGTGGGCGCAAGCCCTTGAAGGTTCAAGTCCTTTCAGCCGCATAACTCCTGCTCGAGGCGTTCAGCGGCCCACCTCGACGTACCAGTCGCTGACGTACGCATAGCGTTCCTCGGGCTCGATCGCCGAATCGAGGCGCACCCCGTGGATGCGCCGGCTGACGGCCATGACGTAGCGCGGGCTGTAGAGGAAGATCGCCGGGATTTCCTTGGCAAAGTCTTCCTGGAAGGTCATGTAGGCCTTCGCCCGCGCGGTCAGGTCGAGGGTATTGCGGCCGTCCTCGAGGTCGCCGTCGATGAAGACGTTTTTCTTCATGCCGGCAAAGTTGAACCCGCCCGGGTGAGCTTGGGACGAGTGCCAGAAGGTATACACGTCTGGGTCCGGACCATTGTCGAAGGCGGTCAGCGTCATATCGAAGGTGCGCGGATTGAGGTAATCGTGAATCAACGACGCCGTCGTCACCGGGCGCACCTCCGCGATGATGCCGACCTGCGCCAGCTGATCGGCGACCTTCTCGGCGACCCGCTCGTATGGCGGCACGTCGCTCGACACGGTCAGGCCAAAGCTGAGGCTGGTGCCAGCCTTGGTTCGAATCCCGTTGACGAGAACCCAGCCGGCATCGTCCAGCAGCTTCGCCGCGCCGGCAATGTCGTGCGGAGGTTGCTGGGTCGCGCTGTCGTAGGCCCACGTGATCGAACGGGGGATCGGCCCGTCATCGGGGACGGCCTGCCCGCCGAGCACGTCATCGATGATGACGGTCCGGTCGATCGCCTTCGCGATCGCCTGCCGAACCTTGATGTCCTGGAAGAAGGGCTCGTCGGCCTTGAGATTCATGAGCAGCTCCGCGTATTGATAGGTTGAGGCGGCCAGGACGTTCACCTGGTGGTTGCCTTGTTCCTGGGCCGCGCCCGATGGTGTCAGATTGGCCAGGCCGTCGATCTGACCCCGGCCGAGCGCATCGAGCGCCGCCGCCTGCGACCCGAAACTCCGGATCGTCATGGTGTCGAGCCAGGGGCGCCGCCAGGCGAAGGGGTTGCGCTCCAGCTGGATGCGATCCACCGATTGGGCGACCATCCGAAACGGACCGGTGCCGACCGGGTTGAGGTTCGGCGAGGCCGAGGCGATCTCGGCCATCGAGCGGCCTGCCAGCACGTGGGCGGGCACGATGTCGAGCAGCTCCAGGTTGGCGAGAAAGCCAGCGTTGTGCCCGGGGAGCGCGAAGCGCACGTGGCCGGCATCGATGGCAGTCGCGATGATGTCCTTCCAGCTCTGGTTGAGCACGGACCCTGGAAACTGCGGATCCTGCACCGTGCGGACGGTGAAGACGACGTCGTCAGCCGTGACCGGGGTGCCGTCGGACCAACGGGCGTCGGGCCGCAGCGCAAAGGAATAACTCCGCCCGTCAGGTGTCACGTCCCAACGCGCCGCGAGTCGTCCCTGGACACCTCCCGTGGGCAGGACCCGGACGAGCGGCTCGAACAGCAGCGCATCGAGGTCATTCGTACCTGCCGTGGCTTCGCCGTATAGCGGATTGAACGATCCCAGCTGGCCGACGACGCCCTCGACGTAGGTGCCCCCGGGTCGCGGCGCCTCCGGTGCCAGGACGACGTTCCGAAAGACGAGCACCAGGACCGTCAGCAGCGCGAGCAGCGGCACGCCCACCCCCAGGGTGAGCAGTCCGCGCCGGATCAAGCCGGCAGGCGGATGTAGACCACGGAGACCACGACGAACAGGACGACCAATCCGATCGTGGTGTAGAAGAGGTTTTTCTCCAGACCGCGCTTGGTACGGTAGCCGCCGCCCGAGTCTCCGCCGCCACCGATGGTGCCGCCCAGCCCGCTTGCCTTCGGCGTCTGCAGCAGGATGCCCAGCATCACCAGGAGCGCCAGCACGAGTTCGACCAGGCCTAAGAAGAAGTGCATTGTTGGAAGAGCCGCTGAATTATACCGCCAACTCTTGACGCTGTTGTCCCGCCTTCGCTTGTCTTGACAGATATACAAATCCGTAGTAGCATGACGACGTGTACGGCCCGGCCCGCCGCCTCCGGTTGCCCCTCCTCCTCCTCCTGGCGCTGCTGGCCGCCTCCTGTGCGCCGGGCCGTACCCCATCGGCCGCCATCGCCGCCCTGGCCATCCCTCCGCCGGTCATCGCAGCACCGATCACGGCAGGGTCTGACCAGCTGCTGCCGCTTCCGGATGGTCCCACCGCCTTCGCCGCCATCACCGACGCGCTCCGCCACGCCAGGCACTCGATCGAGCTCGAGCTCTATGAATTTCAGCGGCTCGACCTGGCGGCGCTCCTCCTCGACGCGCACGACCGGGGGGTCGCCGTGACCGCCATCGAGGACCCGTCAGAACGAAGCAGCCGCACCGTCTGGGCCGAGCTCGAGCAAGGTGGCGTCCGTGTCCTGGCCTTCCCAATCGAGCGGTTGACGATCGACCACGTCAAGCTCCTGATCGTCGACGGTGCGCAGGCCATCGTGGGGGGCATCAACTGGGGGACGGCCTCGGCGCAGAATCACGATTTCGACGTGCTCGCCACAGGTCCAGTCGTCGCCAACCTCGAGCGGGTATTCCGCCAGGACCTCGCCCTGGCCGGCGAGCCCACCATCATCCCGTCCCCTTTGGCAGACCGCGCGACCCAGGTACTCGTCACGCATCCGGGCGACGGCATCCGGGCGGCCGCCCTCGCCGCCATCGCCGCCGCCCGCCACTCCATCGACATCGAGATGTTCGTCCTCAGCGATCGGCTGGTGCTCGACGAATTGATCGCCGCCGCGCGCCGTGGGGTGCAGCTGCGGGTCCTCCTCGACCCCAGCCAGCCACAAAATGCGGATGCCCTGGCGTTGCTCCACGCGGCGGGCGCGAGCGTTCGCTTCTACCTGCAGGCCGGCGACGAGCTCCTCCACGCCAAGCTCGGCATCTTCGACGCAGGCATCGTGCTGTTTGGCAGCTGCAACTGGTCGCGCTCCGGCTTCACGCGCAACCACGAGCTCGACCTGCTCATCCGTGACGGATCGCTGGCACGCGTCTTTCTCAATCGGGTGGACCAGGATTGGGCGGGGTCATCTCCGTAGGTCGTCGCCAGTCATCTCAGGAGACGGACGCAGGCCGACTAGCGGGAGCAGCGTGGGCGCAACGTCACCCAGCTTGCCTCCGCTGCGGAGACGGTTGACGCCATCGGCGCCGGCCACGATCAGCGGCACCGGGCTGGTGGTATGCGCGGTGAGCGGCGCGCCGCTCGCCGCGTCAACCTTCATTTCTGCATTCCCATGATCCGCGCTGATCGCCAGGATGCCACCGCCGCCAAGGACTGCGTCGCTAATCCGTCCCAGCATCGTATCGACGACCTCGACCGCCGTCACCGTGGCCGGGAACACGCCGGTGTGACCGACCATGTCGGGATTGGCGAAGTTCACCACCAGAAACCGATAGCGGCCGCTCACCAGCCGGTCGAGGAGGACGTCGGTGACCGGCTTTGCGCTCATCTCCGGTTGAAGGTCGTAGGTCGCGATCTTGGGCGACGGCACCAGCAGCCGGTCCTCGCCCGGAAACGGCGCTTCCCGGCCGCCGTTGAGGAAGTAGGTCACGTGCGCGTACTTTTCCGTCTCGGCGGTGTGGAATTGGGCCCAGCCGGCATCGGCGATCACCTCGGCCAGCACCCCCGGCAGAGGCTCATCCGGGAAGGCGACTTCCGCCGGCAAGTCCTTCTCGTACTCGGTGAACGTCACGAAGTGCGCGAGCCGCGGTCGATGGGCGCGTGAGAAGTGGTCCCAGCGGTGGTCGACGATGGCATGGCTCAGCTGCCGCGCCCGGTCTGGCCGGAAATTGAAAAAGATCACGCTGTCGCCATCAGCGATTGGCGGGGGCGGATCGCTATCCGGCGCCACGATCCGGGTCGGCTCGAGGAACTCGTCGGTGATCCCTCGGGCATAGCTTTGGGTGATGAAGGCAACCGGATCCGCGGCCGTTGGGCCGATCCCCTCCACCACCGTTCGGTAGGCGCGCTCCGTTCGATCCCAACGCTTGTCGCGGTCCATCGCGTAATAGCGGCCGCTGATGCTCGCGATCCGACCGGTCCCGATCCGTCCGAGCACGCCGACCATGTCCTTCGCATATCCGGCGGCGCTCATCGGCGGTTCGTCTCGCCCGTCGGTGAAGGCGTGGATGAACGCTCGCGTCACGCCCACCCGGCGGGCCATCTCGAGCAACGCGGTCAGGTGGGCGCTCGAGCTGTGGACGCCACCCGGCGACACCAGCCCGAGGAGATGGAGCGCGTGACCATCCCTCGCTGCCGTCATCGCCGCCAGCAACACCGGGTTGCGCTGGAATGATCCGTCCTCGATCGCGAGGTTGATCCGGGTCAGGTCCTGGTAGACGATCCGCCCGGCCCCGATATTGAGATGGCCAACCTCTGAGTTCCCCTGCTGACCCGCCGGTAGGCCGACGGGCTCGCCGGCCGCGGCCAGCGTGGTGTGCGGCCAGCGGTCCCACAGCGCGCCCCAGTTCGGTTTCCTCGCCGCGGCGATCGCATTCCCAAACGGGTCGATACGATAGCCCCAGCCGTCGATGATGACGAGCACGAGCGCGGGCTCGCGCCCGGCTAGACCCGCTGCGACTGCACCACCTCGACTGTCGCCTGGATGATCTGGGTGAAGTCGGGCGCCCTGAGGCTGGCGCCGCCGACGAGCGCCCCGTCGATCTCGGGCTGCTCCATCAAGCTGCGTGCGTTGGCCGGCGTCACGCTTCCGCCGTAGAGGATGCGCATCTCCGACGTCAGCCCATCGAAGGGCTTCTCGAGCAGCCGGCGGATCAAGCCCATCGTTTCGTTCGCGTAGTCCGGCGTTGCCGCCCGCCCGGTGCCGATCGCCCAGACCGGCTCATAGGCAATGGACAGGTCGGTCGGGAGCTTGAGTTGGACGCCGTAGATCGCGGCGTTGAGCTGCCGGGTGATCACCTCCTCGGTGCGCCCCGCTTCGTATTCGTCGAGGGTTTCGCCGACCGCCAGGATCACCTTGAGCCGGTGGCGCAGCGCCGCAAGCAGCTTCCGGTTGAGCTCCTCGTCGGTTTCGTTGAACAGCTGGCGGCGCTCGGAGTGCCCGATCAGCAAGAAGTGGCACCAGCCGGCCAGCATCTTCGGCGAGATCTCGCCGGTGAAGGGCCCCTGGTCCTCCCATGCGGCGTTCTGGGCGCCGACTTCGATCGGGCACCCGCGCAACGCGTTCGCGATCTCCCAGAGCATCAGGGCCGGCGGCAGGATGACGACGTCGACGGCGCTCGCATAGGGCTCCAGGTCTCGCCGCAGCCGAAGCGCGTACTCCAGCCCCTCAGGGACGGTGAAGTGCATCTTCCAGTTGCCGGCGATCAACGGCCTACGCATCATGCGGGGAATCCCGCAACCCTGATCATGCGGCCTTCTTGTCCAGGAGCGCTGCGATCCCGGGCAGCGTCTTTCCCTCCAGAAACTCGAGCGTGGCGCCACCGCCAGTCGACACGAACGACATGCGCTCGGCGAGGTGTTGCTTCTGCAGCGCCGCGACCAGGTCGCCGCCGCCGATGATCGTCTCGGCGTCGCTGCCGGCCAGCCCCTGGGCCAGCGCGTCGGTGCCGCGATCGAAGGGCGGCACTTCGTAGACGCCAAGGGGACCGTTCCACACGACGGCGGCCGCGCCATCGCAGGTCTGCAGGAAGCGCTCGACCGTCATTGGTCCGATGTCGAGCACCTTCATCTCGGGTGGAACGGCATCGATGGCCACCGTTTTAGTGTCAACGCCAGGCCGGGCTTCGGGGGCCACGACCGCGTCGAGTGGCAGCACCAGCGGGCCGCTGCGCTGCGCGGACGACGCCAGCAGCGACCGGGCGACCTCGAGTTGATCGTCTTCGACCAGCGAGCGCCCCATCTGTAGACCCTTCGCCTTGAGAAAGGTGCAGGCCATCGCCCCGCCGACGCAAAGCCGATCCACCCGTTGCATCAGGCTCGTCAAGATGCCGATCTTCGTCGAGATCTTCGAACCACCGATGATCGCGACCAGCGGGTGCGGTGGATCGGTCATGATCCGCCCCAGCGTCTTGATCTCGCGCTCCATCAGCAGACCCGCCACCGCCGGCAGGTACTGTGCGATCCCGGCGGTCGAGGCATGCGCTCGATGGGCGGTCCCGAACGCATCGTTGACGTAGAGATCGCCAAGCGACGCGAGCTGTCGGGCAAAGGCCGGGTCGTTTTTCGTTTCCCCCGGGTGGAACCTGACGTTCTCCAGCATCAGGAGGTCGCCGTCATGCATCGCCCGGACCGCCGCCTCGACCGCCGGACCCACGCAATCGTCGACGTGGTTGACGGGCCGGTTCAGCAGTTCGCTGAGCCGCCTGGCGAGCGGGGTGGTGCGTGCGGCCTCGTCGATCTGCCCGTCCGGGCGGCCGAGGTGCGTCATCAGGATCACGCGTGCGCCACGGGCCGCGAGGTCCTCGATCGTGGGCAGGGCCTCGCGGATCCGGGTGTCGTCCAGGATGATGCCGTCCTTGATCGGGACGTTGAAGTCGACCCGAGCGAGCACCCGCTTCCCGGCGACGTCGATATCGCGGATGGTGGCTTTCTGTGGGACCCCGGCGGTTGAAGCCTTACTGATCAGTTCAGCCGATCGCCCATGTAGACGGCGAGGTCGACGACCCGGCAGGAGTAGCCCCATTCGTTGTCGTACCAGCTGAAGACCTTGCCGTGGCGGTCCCCGACCACCATCGTGAGCGGGGCGTCCACGATGGACGAATAGGGGTTCCCCTTGAAGTCGACCGAGACGAGCTCCTCCTCGGTCACGGCGAGGATCCCCTTCATGTCGCTGGCCGCCGCTTCGCGTAACGCCTCGTTGATGGTTTCGGCGGACACCGGATCGCGGGTCGTGACGGCAAGGTCGACGAGCGAGACATTCGGCGTGGGTACCCGCAGCGCGATGCCATGGAACTTGCCCTTCAACTCGGGCATGACCAGCGCCATCGCCTTGGCGGCGCCCGTACTGGTTGGGATCAGGGATAGTGCCGCCGCCCGCGCCCGCCGCAGGTCCTTGTGCGGCGCGTCGAGCAGACGCTGGTCGCTGGTGTAGGAGTGCACGGTGGTCATCAGGCCGGCTTCGATGCCGAAGCTGTCGTGCAGCACCTTCGCCACCGGCGCCAGGCAATTGGTAGTGCAAGACGCGTTGCTCACCACGTGGTGCTGTGCGGGGTCGTAGCGCTCGCCATTGACACCGAGAACGATCGTGATGTCCTCGTTCTTTGCCGGCGCCGAGATGATCACTTTCTTCGCCCCACCCCGATCGATGTGGGCCTTGGCCTTCGTCGCATCGGTAAAGAGACCGGTTGATTCGATCACGATGTCGATGCCCAGGTCCCGCCAGGGCAGATTCCCTGGATCCTTCTCAGCAAAGACTTTGACCCGCGTTCCGTCCACCGTGAGGGCGTCGCCGTCCGGGCTGACATCGCCGGGATAGTTGCCCAGGATCGAGTCGTACTTCAGGAGGTGGGCCAGGGTCGCCGGATCCGTGATGTCATTGACAGCCGTGATGTCGAGGTCGCGCCGGCCGTGGGCCGCGCGGTAGACATTACGGCCGATGCGGCCGAATCCATTGATGCCGACCTTCACCGGCATGACGGCCCTATTAGACCATTTCGATTCGCCTGCGCCACCAGCCGGTGCAGCCGGTTTGCCACGGCCGACTTGCTCAGCTGGGAGAGCTCAGCGAGCTCGCGCAGGCTGGCCTGGGGATGCGCGAGTCGCAGCTCGGCGACGTCGCGCAGCGCCGGCGGCAGCGACCGCAGCCGGCTATCCCGCGCCTTCAGCCGTCGCACGGCCGCGCGTTGCTGGAGGGCGGCGCGCAGTCGCTTGTCCATGTTGGCCGTCTCGCTGTTGGCCCGGCGGTTGGCCTGGCTGCGCATATCCCGCAGGATCCGGTCGTGCTCATACCGCATCACCGCCCGATTCGCTCCCATCAGTCCGAGCATCCGGGAGATCGACTCGGCGCCCTTGAGGTAGTAGACCGACCGGCCTCGTCGGCGGGTGCGCTTCAGCCCAATCCCCGCGCGGGCGGCGCCGCCCGCCAGCAGGCCGGCCCCATCGGGGACCGCCATCTCCAGGTGATAGGCATTGGCCGGATTGCCCAGCACCCCGCGCGCCAGGAAGGTGCCGCGCAGGATGGCGCGGGCGCAGCACGCGTCCGCTGACCCCCGTCCCGGCGGGAGGGTCAACCGCAACCGGTAGGTCGGCCGCTTTTCGGTCGAACCCTTGCGCACGGTTTCGACCCGGCCGCCGGCGAGCTTGGCCAGGTGCACCACCTTCCGCGCCACGGCATTGCGCGGGATGCGCAGGCTGAGCGGCGCCATGTCGCTCGCACCGGCGAGCGCTTCCACCATCGCCGCCAGCTCGGCTTCCTGGCAGCAGGGCCGCGCCGGGTCGACGTTGGCCAGTTCGGCCTTTACCTCATCGGTAAATGACGGCTTTTCGCGCATGGGATAGACATTACATGCGGGAAATCCCGCAGCCCTGACCGGACATTACATGCGGGAAATCCCGCAGCCCTGACCGGACATTACATGCGGGAAATCCCGCAGCCCTGACCGGACACTACATGCAGGAAATCCCGCAGCCCTGACCGGACACTACATGCGGGAAATCCCGCAACCCTGACCGGACACTACATGCGGGAATCCCGCAACCCTGAAACATTAAACTTGGTCCGTGCTGATCAAGATTGGCATCGATCCCGTCTTGGTGACGATCGGCGGCCTGAAGATCCACTGGTACGGGATCATGATCGCGCTCGGGCTCTACGCCGGCATCCAGGCCGCCCTCCGCGATTCGGCGCGCCGTGGGATCAACCGCGACCAGCTGATGAACCTCGCGTTGCTGGCCGCCGTGCTCGGCATCGCCGGCGGACGCCTCTATTACGTGGTCCAGAACAATCCGTCCTTCTTCCTCCATCATCCGGCCCAGATCATCGCCGTGTGGCAGGGTGGGATGGCTTTCTATGGCGCCATCTTCGGCGGCGCGCTCGCCGTCGGCATCGCGGCCTGGCGGTGGCACATGCCGTTGTGGAGCCTGCTCGACATCGGAGCGCTCGGCCTGGCGATCGGCCAGGCGATCGGCCGCATCGGCAACATCATCAACGGCGATATCGTCGGCTACAAGACCAACGGCTGGGGTTTCGAGTACACCAACCCGAACACGTTCGGTCCGCTCAACACGCCGGTGCAACCGGCGAGCCTCTACGAACTCCTGATCAGCCTGGCGCTGTTCGTGCTGCTGTGGAATCTGCGCAAGCGGGTCCACCCGGAAGGCATGCTCGCCATGATCTATCTCGTCCTCTACTCGATCAGCCAGTTCTTCATCTTTTTCCTGCGCGACAACATCGTCATCCTGGGCGGTCTCAAGCAGGCCCAGGTCACCGCGCTGGTGGTGATCGCGCTCACCCTGCCCGTGATCGCCTACCTGCTCCGCAAGGAGCGGCTGGCCACTCCACTCGAGACCCAGCCGGCCCCGCCGCAGCCGGCCCCGCCGCAGCCGGCCGCGAACGAAGCGATAACGTAACCCGCGCGGATCGCGCCGCTCAGGCGGCGCGTTTGCGGCGCTCGCCGCGCTTCAGCAAGAGCTCGAGGAAGCGCTCCGGCTGGAACTCGGCCTTTTCCACGACCGACTCGACTTTGCCCTCGAGCCGCACCCGGTCGTCGGCGGTGAGGTTCTTCGCCGTATGGACCAGGATCGGGACGCGGCTCATCTCCTTGTCGCGTCGGATCGCGGCGACGACGTCGAATCCGTCGACGTCCGGCATGACGAGGTCCAGGATCACGAGGTCCGGCTTGTTCCGCAGCGCCTGCTCGATCCCGGCTCGCCCGGTGTCGACCGCGCTCACCCGGACGTTGAAGGGCTTGAGGATTGCCTTGACCAGGCTGACGGCCTGCGGGTCATCGTCGACGACCAGCACGTTAGCCGGCATCTTCCGGGCACGCTTTCCATCCGCCATCAGGTCGTAGCGGACCATCAGCTGGACCAGCTGCTGGCGGTCGATCGGCTTGGTCAACACCTCGCATTCGGCAAGCGCCAGGGGCGGCCCGTTCGGCGAAGACAGGAGCACAGTCGGGATCTCGCGGGTCCGTGGGTCCTTGCGCAGCTCCCGGACGAGCGCCGGCGCGCCGCTGGGTGGCAGCTGGCCGTCGATCAGGATGGCCAGCGGCTGGAGATGCGACGCCTTCTCGAGGGCGCGCGGACCGTTCTCGACATAGACGACCTCATACCCGGCGCGCTTCAGGAACGGCTCGATCCGCTGGCGCGATGTCGCGTCGTTGTCGGCGACCAGGATGTCCGGCGGCCGCCGATCGCGGTCGACGACCGGCGCGGTGGAGTCCGGGTTTGCCGCCCGGCCGCCCGTCATGGCCCGCACGGTCTCACCGAGCTTCACGGCGCTGTCGTGGAGGTACTTGAGATACTCGCGGCGCTCTTCGGCGGTCAGCGCGTGCGACCGCTCGTCAAGGAGCACGCTGGAGAATCCGACGAGCGTGTTCAGCCGCGAGTTGATCAAATGGCTCTGCTCGCTGCTTGCCGTCGCGGCAACGAGGTTGACCTGGCTGGCGCCGACCACCCGGCGTTCGCGGTCCTGGCTCTCGAGCATGGCCTTGCGAACCTGCTCCATCTCCTCGTTTTGGGCCGCGATCTCCGCCGCGAGCGCCTGGCGGCGGGCCTGCCAATCGGCGGCCACTTTGTGCGATTGCTCGGTGAGCTCGGCATGGCGAGCCTGGAGCGCCTGGTGCTGGGTTCGTTCGGTCGCGATGTCGGCCTCCAGGCTGGAGACCCGCTCTTTCAGACGGCCCTGCTCCGCGAGCAGTTGCTCCCGATCGAGACCCCACTGGATCTGGTCGGTCTGTAAGGCGTCGCGGTCTTTCGTGACCATCGCCAGCTGCTCGCGGATTCGGCTGAGGTCGGCCGTGGCCGCGGCTACCTCGGCCTTGGCCGCCTCCTGGGCCGCGGCCAGCTCTCGCTCGGCGGCGTCCTTCGCCTGGCGGGCCTGGTCGCGATCAGCTGTGACCTGGTCTCGCTCCTGCCCGACCCGGTGCACAGCCTGCCGGAGCTCGGCGAGCGTCCCGTTGAGCGCGTCGACCTGCCCCCGGAGCCGCTCGACCTCGTCCCTGGCGGTCTGTCGCTCAGCGGCCCACGCTCGGCTCGCCTTCTCGTGCTCCTCGAGCTCGGCGGAGATGGCGCCCGCCAGCGACTCCACGTGCGCGAGGAACTGGCGACCCTGGGTGACGGTCTCACCGAGCGCGCTGGACAGGTTCGGCAGGTCCGGCACGCCCCTATAACGGTCGCTGGGCGGCGGGCTGGCGCCTCGGTTGGTTTTTCGCCCCGGGCCTGCTAGCCCGAGATGATCTCCGTCGGGACCAGGTGGCCCGGGCTCGATGGTCGATCCGGCGGTTCAGGCGGTCCGGGCAGGTCGGCCCGGACCTCGTGAGCCAGGATCTCGTTGCAGAGCGCCACGCACAGGTGGCAGATGTAGACGTCGGACGGGCCGGCGACCAGGCGCACTTCACCCTGCGGCTTCCCGCAGAAGGAGCACCGCCGAACGCTGCGATCCACGGCTGGATTATCTCAAAGGATCTCTTTGATGGCGACCGCCACCGGTCGGGTGATGCCTTTGACCGCCATCAGCTCCTCGACGCTGGCGTTGCGGATGTTCTCGATGCCGCCGAACTGGCGCAGCAGCGCCCGCCGCCGGACCGGGCCGAGGCCGCTGATGCCGTCCAGCACCGACGCGAAGGCGTCCCGCTTGCGGACCACCCGATGGAAGGTGATGGCAAACCGGTGCGCCTCGTCCCGGATCCGCTGGACCAGGAACAGCGCCTCGGAATCGAGCGGCAGCCGCAGCGGGTCGCTCTCGCCCGGCCGAAAGAGCTCCTCGTGCTCCTTGGCCAGACCAAACGTCGGCACGGCGTCCAGCCCCATCGATTCCATCACCTCGCGCGCCGCCGAGAGCTGGCCCTTGCCCCCGTCGACCAGGACGAGGTCGGGCAGGCGGCTGAAGCTCGGCTCCTCGGGCATGCCCTCCTCCGAGCGCGCCACCCGTCCGAAGCGCCGGCGCAGCACCTCCTGCAGCATGGCGAAGTCATTGGCACCCTGCACGCTCTTGATCCGGAAGTGACGATAATGGGCGGGTTTCGGACGCCCGTCCTCGAAGACCACCATCGACCCGACCGGGTACTTGCCCTGAATGTTGGAGATGTCGTAGCACTCGATCCGGACGGGGAGCGCAGGCAGCTCGAGCCTGGCTTGCAGGTCGTTGAGCAGTGAGGCCGTGCGCTCCGCGTCGTAGTCGAGCTTGATGCGCATCTGGCGCATCGTTTCCTGGGCGTTGGCGGCGGCTTGCTGCAGCAGCTCGCGCTGCTTGCCTCGCTGCGGCACCCGGACCGTCACGAGGCTTCCGCGTCGCTCGGTCAGCCATTGCTCGATCAGCTCGCGGTCGGGGAGTACTTCGGGAACAAAGATCTCTTTCGGGATGTGCGTCGCACTGGCGTAGTACTGACTGACGAACGCGTTGAGGATGTCGGCATTCGACTGGTCTTTGCCCAGGCCCACCAGATCGAAGTTCTCCGAGCCGGAGAGCCGGCCCTCGCGCACACTGAACACCCGCACGGATCCCTGGCCATCGGTTCGGGCCAGGCCAAAGAGGTCCTGGTCGTAGCGGCCCATCGCGAGGACTTTTTGCCGCTCCGCCATTCGTTCCATCGCCTCCAGCCGGTTCCGGTAGCGAGCCGCGGCTTCGTACTCGAGCTTGTCGGCCGCTTCCTGCATCTGCTTCTTGAGGCGCTTCGCCACATGGTCGGAGCGGCCGTCGAGGAAACTCGCCACCTGGTTCAGCTGCTCGTGGTAATCCTCGCGGTTGATGAAGCCGGCGCAGGGCGCCGGACAGAGATTGAGGTGGTAGTAAAAGCAGGGACGGCCGAGCGCGAACTCGGAGTCCTTGCAACTGCGGTAGGGGATGACGCGCCGCACCGTTTTCAGCGTGGTGCGGAGCGCGATGGCATGGGTATAGGGCCCCCAGTAGCGCGCACCGTCGGAACCGGGACGACGGACCAGCGTGATACGCGGGAAGTCTTCGTTGAGCGGCAGCTTGATGTACAGGTAGTTCTTGTCGTCGCGCAGCCGGATGTTGAAGCGGGGACGATGCCGCTTGATCATCGTCTGCTCGAGCACGAGCGCCTCTTTCTCGGTCGCCGTCGTGATCACCTCGAAGTCGTAGACCCGCGCGACCATGGCGGCGATGTGTTCCGGCAACACGCTGGAGGCCTGGAAATAGTTCGGCACCCGGTTGCGCAGGCTGAGCGCCTTGCCGGCATAGATGACGCGTCCCTGCGCATCGCGCATCAGGTAGACGCCCGGCGTTTCCGGCAACGCCTTGAGCCGCTCCCGAAGATAGTCCGGCCGCTCCGTGATCGGAGTGGCTCTGGTCGCCATCGAACTCAGGCTATCGCGAGCTCGGTGTCGAGGACCCGCTTGAGATACTGCCCGGTATACGAGCGGCGGTTCCGGACGATCTCCTCCGGGGTGCCGGCCGCTACCACCTCGCCGCCCTTGTCGCCGCCCTCCGGCCCCAGATCGATGATGTGGTCGGCGGTCTTGAGCACGTCGAGGTTGTGTTCGATGACGACCACCGTGTTGCCGGCGTCGACCAGCCGGTGCAGCACGTTGAGCAGCCGCTCGATGTCGGCGAAGTGCAGGCCGGTGGTCGGCTCATCGAGAATGTAGAACGTTCGGCCGGTGTCACGCCGGCTGAGCTCTTCCGTCAACTTGACCCGCTGCGCCTCGCCGCCCGAGAGTTGCGTCGCCGGCTGTCCTAGCCGGATGTAGCCGAGGCCGACCTCACAGAGCGTCTGCAGCTTGCGCTTGATCCGAGGGATGCGGTCGAAAAACTCCGTCGCTTCCTCGACACTCATGTCGAGCACGTCGGCGATCGATTTGCCCCGGTAGGTGACTTCGAGGGCTTCCTTGTTGTAGCGCTTGCCCTTGCAGACCTCGCACGGCACGTAGACGTCCGGCAGGAAGTGCATCTCGATCTTGATGATCCCGTCGCCCTCACAGTTCTCGCAGCGGCCGCCCTTGACGTTGAAGCTGAAGCGGCCTGGCTTGTAGCCGCGGACGCGCGCCTCGGGCATCTCGGCGAACAGCTCGCGGATGTAGGTGAAGACGCCGGTGTAAGTCGCAGGGTTCGAGCGCGGGGTGCGGCCGATCGGCGACTGGTCGACGTTGATCACCTTGTCGATGAAGCCGATCCCGGAAACCTCGCGGGCGGCGCCGGGACGATCCTTGGCCCGGTAGAAGTGCTGGGCCAGCCGGCGGTACAGGATGTCGCTGACCAGCGTGCTCTTGCCCGAGCCGCTGACGCCCGAAACGCAGATGAGCTTGCCCAGTGGGAAATAGACGTCGATGTTCTTCAGGTTGTTCTCGGTCGCCCCCCGAACGACCAGCATGTGTCCGTTCCCCTTCCGCCGCCGCGCCGGCAGGGGAATCGACCGCTCACCTCGTAGGAACGCACCCGTGATCGACTCCGGCGACTTCAGGATATCGTCGAATGTGCCGGTGGCGACTACCCGACCGCCGTGCTCGCCGGCACCCGGGCCGATGTCGGCGATGAAATCGGCGCTCCGCATCGTCTCTTCATCGTGTTCGATGACGACCACGGTGTTACCGATGTCGCGGAGGGCCAGGAGCGTGTTGATCAGCTTGCGGTTATCCCGCTGATGGAGGCCGATCGAGGGCTCATCGAGGATGTACAGCACCCCCATCAATTTGGAGCCGATCTGCGTGGCGAGCCGGATCCGCTGCGCCTCACCGCCGGAGAGCGAGTCGGCCGCGCGGGCCAGGCTCAGGTAATCGAGACCGACGTCCACCAGGAACTGGAGTCGCTCCCGGATCTCTTTCAAGATGTTGCGGGCGATCAGCGTCTCGCGCTCCGGCAGCCGGAGCTTCAGAAACCAGTCCTGCGCGGCGGTGATGGACAGTTCACATACGTCCATGATCGAGCGATCGGCGACCGTCACCGCGAGGTATTCCGGCTTGAGCCGCTTCCCTTTGCAGACGGGACACGGCCGCGGCGTCATCAGCCGCTCGATCTCGGCACGAATGAACTCGGACTCGGTTTCCCGATGGCGCCGCTCGAGATTCGGGATGATCCCTTCGTACGAGGTCTCGTACCAGCGGCGCTGCCCCTCGCTGTTGAAGTACTTCACCCGCAGTGGGTCGCCGTTGTTGCCGTAGAGGATGATCTGCCGTTCTTTGACCGTCAGCTTGCCGAACGGCTTGTCCATCGGGATTTTGTAGCGGCGGGCGACGGCCTCCACGAGATCGTTGTAGAAATAAGACGAGCGGCCCCAGGTGCGGATCGCGCCATCGCCCAGCGCCCGGTCCTTGTCTGGGATGACGAGGTCGGGATCGATCTCGAGCTTGCTGCCCAGCCCGGTGCATGACGGACACGCGCCGTGCGGATTATTGAAAGAAAAGTTCCGCGGCGCCAGCTCTTCCATCGAGAAGCCGTCGTACGGGCAGGCGAAGTTCTGGCTGAAGAGCAGCTCCTCGCCTTTCCCGTCGGCGGGGACCACCAGCACCAGGCCGTTGGCCATCTTCGCCGCAGTCTCGACGGATTCGCGCAGCCGGCTGATGCCTTGCGGCTCAATAATCAGACGGTCGACGACGATCTCGACGTTGTGCTTTCGGTTCTTGTCCAGCGAGATCCGCTCGGTGAGCTCGTAAAGGTTGCCGTCGACCCGGGCGCGCACGAAGCCGGCCTTGCGCGCTTCCGCCAGCACCTCGTGGTGTTCGCCTTTGCGATCGCGCACGATGGGCGCGAGGATCATCACCCGGCTGCCCGCGGGCAGCTCCATCACCTTGTCGGCGATCTGCTCGGTGGTCTGGCGGGTGATCTCGTGCCCGCTGAGCGGGCAATGCGGGTGGCCGATCCGGGCGTACATCAGGCGCAAGTAGTCGTAGATCTCCGTCACCGTGCCGACCGTCGATCGCGGGTTGTGGCTCGCGCCCTTTTGATCGATCGAGATGGCGGGCGACAGCCCGTCGATCTGGTCGACGTCCGGCTTGTCCATCTGGCCGAGGAACTGGCGAGCGTACGACGAGAGCGACTCGACGTAGCGCCGCTGCCCCTCCGCGTAGATCGTGTCGAAGGCCAGCGACGATTTCCCCGACCCCGACAGTCCGGTAAAGACGACGAGCTTGTCGCGCGGGATCGTGAGATCGATGTCTTTCAGGTTGTGCTCGCGGGCTCCGAGGATGACGATCTCGGTGTGCTGCCCCGGGCTTTGCCGAATGTCACCCATGGATCCTTGCCCTCATTCGGCTGGTCTTCGGCTTCCGCCACGTCCCTGACTCGGCGGCGGCGGCGGGCGGCAGCGACTCGCGATACTCCATCGCATCACGCCGCAAGCCGACCAGTCGGTCGCGCAACTCGGCGGCGCGTTCGAACTGCAGGTCCCGCGCCGCTTTTTTCATTTGACGTTCTAAGTCCTTGATCAGGCGCTCGATCTCATCCGGCGGAAGGCCGGACGCCAGCGTCGCGATGGTTTCTTCCACGGCCTTCTCTTGCTGCCGCTCGAGGTTGTACACGGCTTTCACGATGGTCGCCGGGGTGATGCCGTGTTCCTCGTTATAGGCGATCTGAATGTTCCGGCGGCGATCGGTCTCGCCGATGGCGCGCTCCATCGAGCCGGTCATGTTGTCGGCATACAGGATGACATGCCCCTCGACGTTGCGGGCGGTCCGGCCGATCGTCTGGATCAGCGAGCGCGCGTCGCGGAGATAGCTTTCCTTATCGGCATCGAGGATGGCGATGAATGCCACTTCCGGCAGGTCGAGCCCTTCGCGAAGCAGGTTGATGCCGACCAGCACGTCGAAGACGCCAAGCCGCAGGTCTCGCAAAATCTCGACCCGCTCCAGCGTGTCGACGTCGGAGTGAAGATAGTTCACCTTGACGCCAATCTCGCGCAGGTAATCGGTCAGGTCCTCCGCCATTTTTTTGGTCAGCACCGTGATCAGCGTGCGCTGCTTTTTGTCGACGCGTTTTTTGATCTCTCCCAGCAGGTCATCGATCTGGCCCTTGGTCGGCCGGACTTCGACGGTGGGATCGACCAGCCCGGTCGGGCGGATGATGACCTCGATCGTCTGCTGCGAGCGCTGTTCCTCGTAGGGGCCTGGGGTGGCCGAGACGTAGACCACTTGTTGTACCTTGCGCTCCCATTCCGCAAACGTCAGCGGTCGGTTGTCGAGCGCCGACGGCAGCCGGAAGCCATAGTCGACCAGCGGGATCTTCCGCGACCGGTCGCCGCCGTACATGCCGCCGATCTGGGGGACCCCGACGTGCGACTCGTCGACCACGACCAGGGTGTCCTCCGGGAGGAAGTCCATCAGGGTGTAGGGTTCCTGGCCGGGCCGTCGGCCGGTGAGATGGCGGGAATAGTTCTCGATGCCGGCGCAGCTCCCGGTTTCGCGCATCATCTCCATGTCGAACAGGGTGCGCTGCCGGAGCCGCTGCGCCTCCAGCAGCTTGCCCTGGCTCTCGAACCACGCCACGCGCTCTTCGAGCTCCTCGTTGATCGCGTCCAGCGCGTGGAGCAGCTTCTGCCGCGGCGTGACGTAGTGGGTCGCCGGGAAGACCTGAAACGTCTCCAGGTCGCCGATCAGCTCACCCGTCAGCGGATCGATCTGGACGATCCGTTCCACCTCGTCGCCGTTGAACTGCACCCGCGTCGCGATCTGATCGTAGGATGGCTGGACGTCCACGGTATCGCCGCGGACCCGGAAGCGGGACCGCCCGAAGTCGACGTCGTTGCGCTGGAACTGGAGGTTGGTCAGCTTGCGCAAGAAGATGTCGCGCCGGAACCCCTCGCCGGCGTGGATCTCGACCGACTCGCCGAGGTAGTCTTCCGGCGATCCGACGCCATAGATGCAGGACACGCTGGCCACCACGATGACGTCGCGCCGCGTGAGCAACGCCCGGGTGGCGGACTGGCGCAACCGGTCGATCTCGTCGTTGCGGGACGAGTCCTTTTCGATGTAGGTGTCGGTGCGGGGGATGTAGGCCTCCGGCTGGTAGTAGTCGTAGTAGCTGACGAAGTACTCGACCGCGTTGGTGGGGAAAAACGACCGGAACTCGCTGCACAGCTGCGCCGCCAGGGTCTTGTTCGGCGACATGACGAGCGTGGGCCGCTGGATCTCCTGGATCATCTGGGCCACGACCATCGTTTTGCCGGAGCCGGTCACGCCGAGCAGGACCTGGTGCTTCAGGCTCTTGTCGACCCCTTCGGCAAGCTTTTGGATGGCCTCCGGCTGGCCGCCGGCGGGCGAAAAGTCAGCCGTGAACGCGAATCTGGGCACGGTCTAATTGTAGGTTTGCCTCGGCGGAAGCAAACCTGGCCGAACCGGTTTCCTGACGGAGTTTGGGCTCGGAGCTCGTTGCATATGGCGATGCCCGATGGAGCCCTGGTCTGGCTGGTGCTCGTGCTCCTGGCGTTCTTTGGCCTCTGGGGGTTTATCGGACGATTCACCGGCGTGGACCTGGGCGCCTGGTTCCGAGGGCAATGGTTTTCGTGGCAGGCACACCGATGGGAGAAGCTCTCTAGCCCTCCGTTGGTGGTGAAGCGCACCTATTGGACGCCGGCCGAATTCACGCGCGATCAGGTGAGACTCGCGGGGATCGGTTACGGGATTGTGGATCAGAGTAGTCCGCAACGCGCCTCCCAGGAGTATCTGCTGGGCCCGCGTAGCAGCCGCTACCGGCGGCGGCTTCCTGCTTTCTGCGTGACGTATCAGCGAACCGTGGCCGCCTGACACCATCAGCGCCGGATGGTGCGACCAGGTCCTCTATTCCGAGGCGTCGGTGTGGCCCGGATTGACCAGGCGTTTGCGCTCGAGGTAGGCGATCAGACCGAACAGCAGTGTGAGCCCGAGCAGCGCGCCGCCCAGCGCGTCCGAAAGCCAGTGCCACCCGAGGTAGACCACGGCGTAGCCGGTGAAAAAGACTACCAGGACAAGAATCGGGCTGAGGCGCGAGCTGTCCCGGCCGAAGAGCTCCCATCGCTCCGCCAGGTACAAGACCAGGCCGTACGTAAGGGCAGCCCGCAACACGTGGCCGCTGGGGTACGAGTAGCCCCCGACATCATGGTGGATGATCGGCAAGATGTCCGGAAATCGCTGGAATGCTTTGCCCGGAGCGACGATGGGCACAAGGTGCTTGCCGAGAAATTCCAGCCCTGAACCCAACAGGACGAATGCCAGCGGCAGCACTGCGAGCAGCCGCAGTCCACGAAAAAGCGCCAGACCAAGCAGGGCGGCAATCACAGCGGTCACCTCGATGCTGCCCAGGTAGGAGAAGATCCCCAGGCCCAGATCCTGGCCGTAGCTGCCGCGGTTCTGGAGGTAGTGGGTGAGCCGCAGGTTCGTACGGTCGAAGGCGCCCGCCGCGACGAGCACCGTGATCACCACGAACGCCGCAAAGAAGACGCCAGCCGTGATCATCAGACGGCGACTGACTCGAGGCCAGCGGGGCCGCGTCAGCGCTGGCACTTGCGGCAGTAGACCGTGCCGCGCCCGGCCAGCCGAGTGCCCTGCAATGGCGTCCCGCATATCAGGCAGGGCTCGCCGGCACGCCCATAGACGAGCAGCTTCTCCTGGTTGGAGCCGCGCAGCCCAAAGGCGTCGACATAGTTGATAACCGACGAGCCTCGCGCCGCAATGCTGTTCTCGAGAACCTCCTGGATCGCCGAGTAGAGCGCCCGCCGTTCACGGAGAGTCAACCGATGCGTCCACCGGCTAGGACGGATTCCCGCCCGAAAGCATGCCTCGTCGGCGTAGATATTCCCCACCCCCGCGAGAAACGATTGATCCAATAGGGCCGATTTCACCGGCCGGCGGCGGGCCCGGATCAGGGTTTCGAACTCGCCTTCGGTCAGGTCGCCGTGGATCGGCTCCGGGCCCAGGCGGGCGGGGAACGCCCTGGCGGCGATCAGCTCCTCCTGCGCGCCGAGCAAGAGCCGACCGAACTGGCGCTGGTCGTCATAACGCAACTCCAGGCCGCTATCGAGCTCTGCGCGAAAGTGGGTGTGTTTGACGGCCGCCTCTTCCGGCTCCCAGACCCGCAGATGGCCCGTCATCCCCAGGTGGACGACCAGGCGCTCAGACGTCTCAAACGCTCCGTTGGCACTGAAGCGCTCGTCGCGTGGGGCGACGCCCCGCTGATCCAGGGGCATGACGATGTACTTGCCCCGTCGCTCGACGGTTCGGATGGTTCGGCCTGTGAGCCTCTGCACGAACTGTCGCGACGACGGGTAGCGGATCAGGCGGCCGCGGATCACGGGGTCACGCGTGAGGTGGACGGATTGGACCTTCCGGCCGCTCAGCTGGGGCCGCAGGTCACGAACCACCGTCTCGACTTCCGGGAGCTCCGGCATTCCGCCGCCTCAGGCTTGCGCCGCCACCAGGCGGACCCGCTCCATATCCTGCCAGTTGGGACCCAATTTCAGGTCCACCTGTAGCGGCACGTTGAGTGGGTACGCCGTCGCCATCAGATCGGGGACGACCTCGATCAGACGATCGCGTTCAGCGGGTGGGACTTCAAAGACCAGCTCGTCGTGCACGGTCAAAATCATTCGGCTGGCGAGCCGCTCTTCGCCCAAATATTGTTGAAGCCGGATCATCGCCAGCTTCATGATGTCGGCCGCCGATCCCTGCACCGGCATGTTGATCGCGATCCGCTCGGCGGCCTGCCGCAACGCCCGGTTCGGCGAGCGGATGTCCTGGATGTAACGCCGGCGCTGCAGCAGGGTCTCGACGTAGCCCTGCTCGCGGGCCTGGATCTTGATCCCTTCCAGAAATTCGCGCACCCGGTTGTAGGCGCGAAAGTACGCATCGATAAATAGCCGGGCGTCCTCCGTCGACATGCCGGTGTCGCGGGCGAGGCCAAAGTCGCTAAGGCCGTAAAACAGCCCGAAGTTCACCACCTTGGCGAGGCGGCGCTGGTTGGCCGTCACCTCGGCCTGTGGAATGCCGAAGACCTCGGCAGCCGTGCGCGCGTGAATGTCCTCGCCCCGGGCAAAGGCGTCGACCAGCACCGGGTCATCCGTCATATGCGCCAGCACGCGCAGCTCGATCTGCGAATAGTCGGCGGAAAGCAACAAATCGCCGGACCGGCCGGGAATGAAGGCCCGCCGCACTTTCTGGCCTACTTCGGTCCGGATCGGAATGTTCTGCAGGTTGGGATCGGACGACGAGAGCCGCCCGGTCGCCGCCACGGTCTGATTGAAGCTGGTGTGCACCCGGTGGGTGCGGGCGTCGACCAGCAAGGGCAGGGCATCGACGTATGTGCCTTTGAGCTTGCTCAACTGTCGAAATTCCAGGATCTTGGGGATGACCGGATGCTGGTCGCGCAGGCCCTCAAGAACGTTCGCATCTGTCGAGTAGCCGCTTTTGGTCTTGCGGCCACCCGGCAGGTTCAGGTCTTCGAAGAGAAATCGCGCCAGCTGCTGTGGCGAGTTGACGTTGATCGGCCCGTGAGCGACGTCGGCGATCTCCTGGTCGAGTCGCTGCAGCTGCTGGTACAGCTCGCGCGAGACCTGTTGCAGGTACTCCAGGTCGACCGACACGCCGGCGAGCTCCATCTCGGCCAGCACCGGCACCAGCGGCATCTCGAGATCTCGAAACAGTGCGGCATTTTTGAGACGCTCGAGCTCGGATTGCAAGCGCGGCGCCAGCTGCAGCATGACTCGCATCCGCTCGCCAAAGAATGCCGCGGCGCGCGCGGTCTCGACCTGGTCACAGGTCATCGCCGTCTTGCCGCTGCCGAACAGCGCCTCGCGTCCTTCGATGGTGCGATGCAGCACGTCCGACGCGAGCGCCTCGAGGCTGGGTGAGCGGACGCCAGAGTTGAGCAGGTAGGCGGCCACCAGCAAGTCCCAGTCGACGCCGTGCAGCTCGATCCCATGCGCCCGGAGCGCCAGGTAATCAGCCTTCTGGTTGAAGCCGATCTTCGATGGTCGGGCGCCGCGCAGGCTGGGCGCGAATCGGCTCAGCACATCGCGCAGATCGAGGCAGCGCTCTGACTCGTGCGCGAGCGGCACGTAAAACACTTGATGCTCGTCCAGGCCGACGAGGATGGCGGCGATCCGCCCATGGCGCGGCACCTCATCGACGGCCACGACCTGGAAACCCGCCCGATCGGCTGCCGCGAAGGCAGCCACCAGGCGATCGAGGTCAGCGGGATGGCGCACGATCGTGACGGCTTCCGTGGGCGCGCTCTCGAGCGAAAGCGTCGATTGCGCCGGCTCGCGCAAGGCTGGTGGCTGTTCCGTAATCGGCGCGAAGATCGGCGGCGCCGACATCGTGCTGCCGTCGCGCCAGGTGGTCGGCACCCGCGCCGCCAGGCTGCGAAAGCCGAGGTCCGCCAGCATGGTGCGGGCGGCGTCGGGCCGGTAGTCCTGCGCCGAACCGCGCGTTAGGTCCAGGGTCACGTCCACGTTGCGGACGATGGTCGCCATTTTCTTGCTGAGCAGCGCCTGCTCGCCGAATTCGTCCAGCAGCTTTTTGACCTTCGGCAGGGTGACTCTGGCCCGGTTCTCCACCAGCTTCTCCACCGAGCCAAACTCTTGAATCAGCTTGATCGCGGTCTTCTCGCCGATCCCGCGGATGCCCGGGATGTTGTCGGACACGTCGCCGACCAGCCCTTTCAAATCGACCGTTTGCACCGGCTCCAGCCCGTAGCGCTGGCGAACCCGATCGGGCGTGTAGAGCACCGTTTCCGAGACGCCTCGCTTGCTGGTGAGCACGTAAACGTCGTCGTTCACGAGCTGCAGCGCGTCCAGGTCGCCCGTCACGATCGTGCTGTGAAGGCCACGCTCGCGGGCCTGCGTGACCAGCGTGCCAATGATGTCGTCGGCTTCCACCCCCTGCAACTCGTAGATCGGGATGCCGAAGGCGCGGACGATCTCGCGGGTGAGCGGAAACTGCGGCGTCAGCTCTGGCGGCGTGGGTCGGCGGGTTGCCTTATACTGCTCCAGCTCTTCGTGGCGGAATGTCCGGCCGCCCAGGTCGAACGACGCGAGCACATAATCCGGATGCTCCTGCAGCGCCAGCAGCAGCATCGAGGTGAAGCCGTAGGCAGCGTTGACGACCCGTCCGTCTCGGTCGGTCAGGGAGGGGAGCGCGAAGAACGCCCGATACACTAGCGAATGGCCGTCGATCAGGACGAGCCGGAGCTTCTTTTGGGGCTCTGCCACCATCAAAGTTTAAGCGTGCGGGAATCCCGCATCCCTTATCTTTGCGTGAAAAATCCGATGGTAAGATAGGCTCGAATTCAGGATGGCAAAGTTCGTCGAAATGCAGGTCGACTCCATCCGTGTGCACATGCCCAGCGGGCAACACGTCGTGATCCTGAAGGAAAAGGAAACGGACCGTTACCTACCAATCTGGATCGGTATCTACGAAGCGAATGCGATCGCCCTGAAGATCACCGGCATCACCCCGGAGCGGCCTATCACGCACGATCTGCTTGCCAACATCCTGCAGAGCGCGGAGATGCGGCTCAAGAAAATCCAGGTCACGTCGTTGACGAACGAAGTCTTCTTTGCCCGGCTCTTTCTCGCGGTGAATGGCAAAGAGGTCGAGATCGACTCGCGACCGAGCGATGCGATCGCGCTCGCGGTCCGGATGACGTGCCCGATCCTGGTCTCGCAGGACGTGCTCGACAAGGCCGGCGTGTTCCCCGAGAAAGAAGAGGAAGAAGAGGACAAACTGTCGATCTTCAAAGAGCTGATCAACAGCATGGATCTCCCCGACCTCGAGGGCCCGCCTCCGGAAAAGAGCTAACCGGCGATCTGGACGGGGACGCCCGCCTGGAGCACCCGGCCCGACCCGTCGGGAATCACCCAGGTCGCTTCCACCCGGTAATCGCCGGCGCGCGGCGCCGCCAATGGCAGGCTGCCCAGGTCGTAGGTCCCACCGAACACCGGGGTGCCGTTCGAGCTGATGACGCCCACCGGATTGAGCGCCACCCCGGCGCCGTTGCGGACCAGCGTCAGGGTCAGTCCCTGGTCGCCGCCGTTCGTGGAGGTCGATGGT